>JDSH01000194.1_pt1 | contig 17628 bp, 23 predicted proteins | sample 199451 | NCBI WGS metagenome assembly JDSH01 (sample SAMN02584198, study PRJNA231836) | bioreactor metagenome | isolation source: continuous culture bioreactor electron acceptor NO2- transfer2 day 38 after... | place: Germany: Bremen | reverse complement strand
TTCATCCGTCCATCATCAGCTCGAGGCAGATATGGTCAGGTTGCTCACTCTCAATAAGCTGAGCTACTTCATCAACACTCTCTTTGGAGACATGGGCAGTACCCACAAGGAGAATTTGTCTTCCATCGTTGAGTGTGAGTCGGTGGAAGGTATCACTCATTTTTTCATCAGTCATGCAGTCAACTATACTGAAGGAAGGGCGGAGAAACAAGGGAATTTGACAGTCATGTGTGATTGATATACTGTTTGTCCACATGGAAACACTTTGGTATCTGGCGAAACTCGCCCTTGCTTTAGTTCTCGGAATGGGTTCTGCGCATCTTTTGGGCAAGGATCGGTTCACTCATGTCTCTGCTTATGCGCAGATGTTCTTGGTTTGGCTCCTTCTATTTTCATGGGAGTGAACACTGGGGGGGGAATTGATGGAATTACCTCACAATTTGGGACCATTGGAATTACAGCGTTGCTTATCACCCTTTTTGGGGGGGTAGCTGGTACTATTCTTGTTTCTTTGCTTTTCTCCTTCATGCTGACACCATCCTTGCGTTCAGAACATATTGCCATAGCAAAGAGGAAGGAGCAGAGCTTCATCAGAAGACTGTACGATATTATAAAGGAACCCCCCCTGATTTTGGTATCCATCGTGATTCTGGGATTGGTATTAAGGCTGGGAACGAATGCCTTCTCCTGGTTTGACAGCTCCTTGGTTACCTACCTGCTCTATGTGCTGTTGTTCTTTGTCGGCATGGGCATGGTTCATCGAAAGATAAGTTTCAAAGGGGGGGTTTTTGCTGACAGGAGTTTATTCTTTCTTCCTCTCTACACCATACTTGGCACCTACGTTGGGGGGGCATTGGGAGTGTTCGTTTTCACTCCCTATACGCTTGCAGAAGTGGTAGGGATGCTTAGTGGATTTGGATGGTACTCACTCTCTGGTATCCTGATCACAGATTTGGGGGGGTATCCGGTTCTTGGCTCCATCTCGTTTTTGTCCAATCTTCTGAGGGAGAGTTTCTCATTCTTTCTCATTCCTCTGTTTGGAAGACTTGGAAAGCGATATTACTACCCAGCAGTCTGTACTGCCGGTGCTACCAGCATGGATGTCACCTTGGTATTGCTCTCTTCTCACTTTGGGACGCGGACCATGGTAGGATCGATCTACCACGGTGTGATCATGAGCTTGGTTGCGCCTCTTCTTATTCCCCCCCTCTTCTTCTAACGTTGTGTCCAGAGCTGGGCAATGATGGTAAGAGGATTCTCCTTCAGAAGTCTTAGATAGATAACAGGAGGACCATCAAAGAGGTTTTCTATTGATGGGGGGGATAAAGAGGCGATGGATGAGGGTGGGGGGGCAAGTTGACAGAAGGTATAGCTTCCTTCTTCCAGATAGAAAGGAGCCTCTACCTTGGGAAGGGGGGGAAGCCCTTTCTCTACAGCTTCCCTTGTTGCCTCGTCTGGGCTTTCCTGTACCCCCCCTGCAAAGAGCAAGGCAAGGGTGGAGGAGAGGGCAAGACACCCTTCGCTCCCTACCGGTTGTGCATCGAGATGGGTGAGCATTTGTTGATAAGCATCCTCTGCATCAGAAGCAGAGAATGGAGCTGTTTGATAGGGAATCGCCTGGTTAAGGTGTAAAATCATGGACTTGCTTTGTTGCATGAGTGATACTGTAGCAGAATGAAAACAGACGGTAAAGTAGAAAACATTCCCTATACTCTCCTCTATAGGAGGGGGGGGAGTCGGCATATAACGGTCCGGGTCAAAGCGGATGGGAAGGTGAAGGTAAGCGCCCCCCCATACGGGATATCGAAGGCTGCCATAGAGCGGGTGATAATCAACAATAAAGAGAAGCTGCTCAATACTATTGTAAAACAGCAACGGGCAATGCATATCTATCAGAATGGTGAGATGTTTCTCTATGCTGGAGAGCACTACACACTATTGTTGGAGGAAGGAGCGCATGCAACAATTACTCCGCGTGATTCCTCTTTACTCGTGACTTATGATCCCAGAAAGCCTCTGGACTCCTTTGTTATATGCCACCTGATCAAGGAGCTCTATCGGGAAGAGGCACGCAAAAGGCTTTCTCCTTTGGTTGCTTATTGGGCAGAGGTCCTGCATGTTCCCATTCCTCCTTTTTCAGTACGTGACTCAAAAACCCGATGGGGGGGTAGTTGCTCAGCAAAGGGCAGGTTGAATTTTTCCCTGCGTTGCCAAGCTCTAAGCGAAAAGCAACTCTCTTATCTGGTTCTTCATGAAATGGCACACCTCGTTCATTTCAATCACTCAAAAGAGTTTCATTCTCTTCTTTTCTATTACATGAGTGACTATAAGCAGGTGCAACGAGCTATTTTTTTTCATTGCAAAGGGAGACCCAGCTCTGTCTTTGATTCCTCAGCCGAGCGAGTGTAGGAATTGCCCTGGGGGGGTATTGATGCTTTTCATCCAAAAATTTGGTATAATCGTGTATCTTTGGCAAGAAGAGGAGAAACAATACTATGAAACCTGATGTACTTGCAGATGGTGTTTACCGGGTAGCCGCGAAGGTTGGCAGTCGGGACCTGTTTGAAGGAATATGGCCGATTCCCGACGGAGTGATGCTGAACTCCTATGTGGTGAAAGGCAGCAAGAAACGTGTGTTGGTCGATTTGGTCAAGGATTGGGATGGTGCACTGAAAGCTGTAAACGAACAGCTGGAGAGTCTTTCCCTCGGAGAAGGGAACCTGGACTACATCATCATCAACCATATGGAACCAGATCACACCGGTGCAATGGCTGAAATCGTAAAGCACTATCCCGATGTAGAAATACTTTGCAGCGCAAAAGCTGTTCCCCCCTGATAAAGCACTTCTATAAGATTGAGAAGAATGTAAGGGCAGTAAGTGACGGTGAAACCCTTGATATTGGGGGGGGAAAGACCCTCAAGTTCTTCATGACGCAAAACATCCACTGGCCTGAGACCATGATGACATATTTGGAAGAGGATGGAATTCTTTTCAGCTGTGATGCCTTTGGTTCCTTCGGTCGCTATGAAAACTGCTTTGATGATGAGTTGAGTGATAAAGAAAAGGAAGAGATTGCAAGTGAGACAGAGCGCTACTATGCAAACATCGTCTCCTCCTTCTCATCCTTTGTAATCAGGGGGGGAATTGCCAAGCTTGATGGGCTTGCTATCAAGATGGTTGCTCCGAGCCATGGAGTTGTCTGGCGCTCAGAACCTGAGAAGATTATCAATTGGTACAAGACTTTGGCCACCTACATGCAAGGACCCAGGGAGAAAGAAGTAACCGTGGTCTGGTCGAGTATGTATGGGAATACACAGGCCTTGCTTTCTTCAATTGTCGATGGCCTGAAGAGTGAAGGAATTCCCGTTCATGTCCTACAGGTTCCCCCCCAGACCCATGAGTCCTTTGTCTTGGAGAAGGTTTGGAGGAGTGAAGGCTTGGTCATTGGTATGCCTACCTATGAATACAAGATGTTCCCCCCCCGATGTACCATGTTTTGGACATTCTTGAAAGAAGCCATGTTCAAGGTAGGAAAACACTCCGCTTTGGCTCTTTTGGATGGTCTGGTGGTGCGCAAAAGCAGTTTGATGAGTTCTCTTCTGCCATGAAGCTGGACTGTCGTGGTGTGGTTGAATACCAAGGCTCCCCCCCTACTGAGGAAGACAAGCAGAAGGCCTATGATCTGGCAAAGGCCTTGGCCAAGGATATAAAGGCTGATCTGACTAAATACAAAAACCAAGAGAGGCTGTTTCCTGAAAGGGAGACAGCCTTCCTTGTTTTGTATTACTCCTTACTGTACGCTACGCATAGACGATCTTTGATTGGGGGGGACTATATGCGTTTAAAAAGCTTTTCTTTTTGCTTGCTTGGTCTATTGGTTCTACTTATCAGTGTGTCATGTAAGGAAGATATTCCTCTTGCTACAGGTCCCCCCCTCTCGTTCTCTCAGGAAGGAGGTGCCTATATCGGCAGGTGAGCATCTCCATTACGAGTGAACATACCTCATCCATTCACTACACCACCGATGGGTCTACTCCTACAACAGAGAGCCCACGGTATCAGGATCCCCCCCTTGAGCTGAATGCTACTACACGTCTCTCGGCAATCGCTGTTGATGCTAATGGAGTTGTGAAAGAGCAGAAGGTTGCTGATTACATTATTCCTCCTAAACCGCTTTCTCATCCCTATCTGGATGTCCAGGAACGAACCATCTACTACGTCTCCCCCCCGCTCTATGAGTACAGCAAGGATAATGGAACTACCTGGCTCTCCTGTGAAGGTCCGTCCCAAACCTTGGAGACCTTGGAAGCGGGAGACCATGTATGGGTACGTCATCAAATTGTATCTACAGATATTCATGACCTGGGGGGGGAGGTGTTGCTCACTAATGGGTATGATTTAGTTGCTGGGCAGGCGTATGTAGTACAGTTTACTAATGGTGGAATTATTGAGCAAGATGCAGGCTTTCTTGATGTAGACCTTTCTGACGGCGATGCGACGATTGTGATTCCCTCCATTATAAACAGAGGCACCCAAGACTTTTCGGGTGTAGTAACCTTGAATTCTATGCATCAGAAGACCCGGTGATTACAGAAGAGGATCATCGTTTTCTTTCCGTCACTACCAAAGAATTCCCACTAGCGGCAGGTGCTACCTATGGTGCATATGCTCCTGGTTCATGGCCAACCGATGCCAATTGGCTTATGGATTTACTTGATTTTTCGACGTTCTCATCCGATACCTCCTTGGCACTGGAGGGGGGGCTCTATTACATCGGGTATCGTATATCAGAGGGACAAGAGTTGCTCGTGCTAAACAATTGGACACCACCTCAGAGTGTGGATTCCATCTATTTCACTGCTGAAGATGCTGTAGAAATTCCAGGGGGGGCTTTTAAAGTCGTTAACTCATGGGGGGGTGTTGAAGGTGATTGGGAACATGTTAAGGATGGTTCTTACTACATTCCCTTTGATGTAGCAGTACAGCTTAAATTGTCAGTGTTCTATACCTTGAACAATCCAGAGGTGATCTATAAACCCACTCTGCTTGCTGCATTCCAAGTTGACCATCCCAACCAAACAACCTGCCTTGTCTCTGTTGGGATTGGAGACCCAGAGCACCCAATCATGGAGAAACGATTCCAATCCATCTCTCGATATAATGGATCGATATTTGTTGAGGGTCCACAGAACCCATTCCCTGACTATCCCATTGTAATGGATATCAGTGAGTTCGCACCTTATCTTGATGTGCATGACGTCTTTCTTCGCATAGACAACACCAATGATATCACTCATCCTGCTACCATCTCATCGTTTTCCATTGAGCTCTATGATGCGTATGAAAGCTCTAGTTCATCTCCAGTCCAAACACTGGAGGTGGAAGATTCACAGCTTGGCACAGTTGAAAAAGGGGGGGAGATGGTTTCCCTGACAGTTGAGACAGCAGGTGTCTTGGATACGTATCAGCTATCCCTCGCTCAAGATACGGAGCGGACCTTGCAGACATCTTTTTACCCAGTAGAGGAGAGGCCACTCACTGAGGAGGAGATAATACAGCTCCTTGGGATGCAGAGGCAGGACACAACACCTCAGGAGAGATCCTTGGGGGGGGAAGAAATGAAAGCAACTGGCTTGGCTCCTATGAGCGAGTCGCAGGTTCGTGATTTAAAGACAATTAGCTCTTTGGGATCTCTCTACCATGAAACCCTCCCCCCCTCTGAGTTGATTTGAGCAACACTCAGTACTTTCCTCCCATTGGTGATCAGGGCCTAAAAGGTTCCTGTTCAGCCTTCTCTGCCGGCTACTATATCCATACCTACAATGAGGCACGCGAACATGGGTGGGATATCTCCGGCGCAGTGTGGCCAATTGCAGAGTTCTATCAAGACAAGATTATGAGTCCCGATTTTACCTACCATCTGGCAACTCAGGAACCGGGGGGGTCTAATCAAATTTCCATAATATCCATCTTGGATAGGATAGGCTCCGCAACATGGGCAGAGATGCCATATGATTCGGTGGATGACTCTACGACCTATGAGTATCCATGGCCCAGTGAGGATGCTTTTCGTGAGGCAGCCTCTACCGTTCCCAAAGGGCAAATAAAAACTACTTCCATGAGTTGGGTGTAGGGTTCCTTGTTCTTGATAGCTACGAAAAAATCGAGATACTTCAGCATCTTATCACTTCTGGGTATTGTCTCAGTACTAGTATTTGGGCAGAGGGTTTCTTTTATGGGGGGGAAGAAGGCTGGAATAGTGGGAAGGATGTCATATTACTTGATGGGGGGGTCTCAGAAGAAGAGATTGCAAACTTTTCGAAGAACCTTAACCATGCCCAGACCATTGTAGGGTATCAGATGGGGGGGAATGCTTGGGATCCTGAAAACCTTGATGGGTGGATGCTTCAACAAACGCCTTGAAGAGGGGGGGTAGCATCTCCTCGTCCATACTCTCAGGATGCCACTGGACTGCGAGTACCCAGGGACCTAAGGTGCACTCAATTGCTTCAATGCAACCATCGTCGCTTTTTGCTGTACACTGAAAATTAGGGGGGGCAACCTCGTCGATGCATTGGTGGTGAAGACTGTTGACCCCCCCGACCTCCCCCCCAATTCCCAGTATGAATGCAAGCTTTGTGTTTTCCTGGATTGTGACCGAGTGGCTTACTTGGTCAAAGTGTTTTAGATCTGGATGCACTATGTCGTGGTGCTCTCTCATCATGTAGTCCTGAAAGAGTGTTCCTCCCTCAGCTACATTGATCAATTGACACCCCCCCCGGCAGATACCTAGGATAGGTTTCCCCCCCATGTTCTTTGCAGCACGGTAGAGAGCAATCTGGAATGTATCGCTTTCCACATCGCTTTTCCCACAGGAAGTATGGCGCTCCTGATGATACAATGATGGTTCAATATCCGGTCCTCCTGGTAGTAAAAGGCCATCACAATGGGTTAGCAGGGTATCAATATCGATGTTAGTGTTGGGAATGAGGATGACGGAAGCCCCCCCGCTCTGCTCAAGCTTTGAGACATACCCTTCATTGGTGAAAATCCTGCGGAGGGTGGGAAACGCAGAGGTAGGCGGAGCCTGTTCATAGGTTCCGCCTATTGCGATTATCGGCCTACTCATTCAATGATTGAGAGAAGGTGACGGGTGAATCCACTGATTCGTTCAACAGAAGATATGCTGAGACGTTCCTTGGTGGAGTGGACATCAAACATGTCAGGACCAAAGGAGACAGAGTCCATACCCGGATCCTGCTGTTGATGATACCGCACTCAAGTCCAGCATGGATTGCCGTAATTTCCGGTTTCTTTCCTGTGTACTCCTCATACGCTTTTGCACAGAACCCAGTCAATGCTGAGTCGGGGGGGTTTGGTGTCCATGCTGGGTATGCCCCCCCTACAAAGGTTGACTTGGCACCGGCAAGGGTAAAGACAGAAGCAAACCTACGAGCAATATCATCCCGTGCAGAGAGTACTGAGGATCGGTGACTGCTGGTAACATGGAAGGCTTCTTCATCCAATCGAAGAATGGCCAGATTGGATGAGGTTTCCACGATGCCTGGGATCCTGAGGCTCATCGCATCGACACCATGTGGGGGGGCAGCATACAGGCTGGCAAGCAGTTGCTTGCTGATACTGCCATCGACAGCACTCTTTGGAGTCTCTGCCTCTTCCAAGGTAAGTCGTACATTCGGGTCATTGAGTGCATATTCATCGCTGAGAACCTGTTGGGTCTGTGAGACGAAAGCCTTCAGTGTTTCAATGTCCCCCCCAGAACGTACTGCAAAAGAAAGGGAACAAACGGAAGGAATGACATTTCGCTTGGTTCCTCCTTCAGCTTTGAAGACCATGAGGGAAGGAATCCGACTCAATGCACGAGCTACTACCTTTATGGCATTTGCTCGTTGTTTATGAATCTCTCCTCCACTGTGTCCTCCAAGCATTCCGTCGGCAGTCAATGTGAAGGCCTTGTAGGAAGAGGGGGGGACTGCTTCCCACTGCACAGGAAGTGTTACATCAACTTCAATACCGCCGGCGCACCCTATATAAAGGACTCCTTCTTCTTCGCTATCCAGATTGATCAGAAGTCTGCTCTGTACTTTATCTTGCTCGATGTGGAATGCTCCTGTAAGTCCTGTCTCTTCACTAATGGTAAAGATTGCTTCCAAGGGGGGGCCATGTTTAGCCTCTTTGTCTCCAAGGATATCGAGAGCAATGGCGATTGCAATACCATTATCCCCCCCTCCAAGGGTGGTCCCATTTGCCTTGAGAAAATCTCCGTCACACACAAGCTCAATCGGGTCCTTAAAGAAGTCATGATTACTCCACGATTCCTTTACGCAGACCATATCCATATGTCCCTGCAAGGCGACCGAAGGACTCTTTTCATATCCTGGGTAGGCTTTTTTCCTTATAATTACATTGCCGATTGTATCAACAATAGCTTCAAGGTCATGTTCCTTGGCAAAGGAAAGTAGATACTGACGTACCCCCCCTTCCTCATTTCCTGATTCTCGGGGGGGAATGTCGGAAAGTTCAGAAAAATAGTTCCAGAGTGCCTGGGGGGGCTTCAGCCCCCCCTTCACTGCATCTTGCATAGTCTCTTACTCCTTATTGTAGTTTCAGGCAAAGCGGTCACGGATCAGATTCCCATCGACAAATAGACCTTTCATCTGCATATTGTCATCCAGGACAACCACATCCGCCTTATAACCAGGAACCAGCATCCCTTGTTTGGTAAAACTGTAGATGCGTGCTGGGTTCGTGGAACTCATCTGGCTTGCTTGTTGAATAGGTATTTCCCAGTCGACTGCATTCTTCATGCCCTGGAGCATGGTCAGCCCTGAGCCAATAAATAGGTCGGGGGGGTCCTTAACACTGATAAAAGCTCCATCATCTCCGACCGTACATTCCATTCCATTGGCCAGCATTGGACCAGTTCTCTGTTTGGTAGGTTTGAGGCTGTCGGTTATCATGACGATATTGTCCAGTGGTTTCTCACGGAGCAACATTTTTACCAATTCAGGGTGAACATGTACTCCATCACAGATGATCTCACACTGCATATCTCTCTGTATGAGGATTGCTCCCACGGTTCCTGGGTTTCTATGGTGCAAACGGCTCATTGCATTAAAGAAGTGGGTGGAATGGAAGATACCGCACTGCATCCCTTCCATAATGTTTTCATAGCTGGCGTTGGTATGGCCGGCAAGCAAAACGATGTTCTTTTCCCTTGCTAAGAGGGCCAATTCACGCATATGTTTGAGTTCTGGGGGGGCTACTGTCATACAGATGACTTTGCCTTGTCCTGTTTCGATGAGATCATTGAAAATCTCAAGATTGACAGGTATAACCCCCCCATCCGGGTTCTGGGCACCAACGCGTTCCATGGAGATGAAGGGCCCTTCCAGATTGATGCCCATTATCTTTGCGCCCTGCTCACTACCCATGGCATCTGCGATTGCTTGGTGCTTGCTTTCATTACATCAAGCTTATCAGTGTATACGGTGGGCATGAATGCACTCACTCCAAAGTCAGCAAGTCGTTCACTCATTCCCAGAATGCTGGAAGCCTTACAGTCTTCTGTCCCAAAACCACCGATTCCATGGATATGGGAATCGATGAAGCCGGGCATGATGTAGGATCCTCCTACATCAATCATGGTGGTGTCGCTGGGGGGGAATTGTTTTTCTGACAATCTTCGCATATTGAAGATATCCCAATCTCCCCCCCTTTCTCGTCTATATAGAGGCACAGTCTTTCAGTTTTGCATACCCTGTTACGACAGTGCCATTGGTTAGTACGGTACGTAGGCTCATATGTATACCTCTCTTTACTAACAACTATACGTTCATACGCAAGACAGGTCAATGAAAGGTAGCTGTCAGGTCGTTAATCCATGCCTCTCTCTTGATACGATATAAGCCAATGAATAGCTTGGTGACCTCTTCCATCCCTAAAAGCAGGTAAAGCTGCCAGGTATTGAGGTGGAGAAGGTATACGCCGATGAAAGCAAGAGGAACCCCCCCGACAGCCCAAACCCCCCCGAACATCTCTGCAAACATGGAATATTTTGTATCTCCACCACTTCTGAGGATTCCCACAATAATGACCATATTGATGCTCTTGATTGGAAGCAGCGCGGCATTGATGGATAGGCAGTAGATTGCCATCATTCTTACCCTGTCCGAAATATTGAAGAAGGAGGTGAACAGGGGGGGAGCAAAGAGGACCTCAAAGACTCCCATGGCAAGCCCCCCCACCAAGAATGCAGTGGTGATGAACCGCTTAGCATAAAGCAGGGCAAGGTGTCTTTGCTTTTCCCCCCCAATTTTAACCCCCCCGATCATGATCAATGTTGCATTACTGACACCCATCATCAGAACAAAGAAGAGATTTCCAACTGATTCAGCCACATTTATGGAGGCGATGGCTTCGATTCCCATCTTGCTGTATGCAACCTTGTAGGTGGCCATTCCCAGAGCCCAGAAAAATTCATTGATGATGACTGGAAGACTGGTGGGGGGGATGATATGGAGCAGAAAGGTCTTGTTCCAATGAAAAGCCTCCCTGTTTTTGATGGCAATGACAGGATGACGATGGTAGACGATCCAAAGGAGAGCAATCACTTCAACCAGTCGGCTTATAGTAGTGGCAATTGCTGCTCCGGCTACACCCAATTCAGGAAATGGGCCGATACCAAAAATCAGGAGGTAGTTTCCAACAGCATTAAGAGTCAATGAGAAGAGGGCTACCTTCAAGGGTGTTTTTGCATATCCAATGACCCGCAGTGCAGTGGCAATTACTTGGCTGATTGCGGTGAACAGGTAGCTTATGCCAACAATCCTGAGATAAGAGATACCTTGGCTCACCACTTCACTTTCAGTGGTGAATATGTGCATGATCTGGCGGGGGGGGATGAACAAGGATGCCAAGGCAAATAATAGTGCTGAGCTCCCTGCTAAGGTGATAGAGAGACCAAGTACCCACTGGATATTTGTTTCATTCTTTGCTCCCCCCCAGTATTGGGAGAGAAAGATGGCTGAACCACTACAGACACCAAAGAACAACACGCTGATCAGGAAGAACATCTGGTTTCCCAGAGCAACAGCTGCAATGGAGGACTCACCAAGTTGCCCGATCATCAAGGTATCGACGAAGGAGAGGGAGTTGGTTAGCAGGCTTTGGAAGACCACAGGCAACGCTATGGTCACCATCTTCTGAAAGAAATCCCTACGTTCCGATATTACTTTTTCCACCAGGTTTACCGTCTTGTGAGAAGTATCCTCGACAAGTCCTTCCTCTGCGCTTTTTCCAAGGCCTCAAGAACCAAGGGGGGGCGGTTTTCTTTTTTGTTGTACTGCAGGAGGGCTCTCTGCAGATGTCTCTCACGTCCTTTAGGGATATACACACTGGCAAACCGCTTGCCAGGTCGTGGGTCGAGACCAGTATAGTACATACAGGTTGAGACTGTCCCGGGAGTTGGGTAAATTCTTGCACTTGGTCAGGAATGAAGTGAAGTTTGTGCAAGTATAAGGCCAGGGTGATGGCATCCTCCAGCGTACTGCCTGGATGGGCCGCTATGAAGTAGGGTATCAGGTACTGTTTTTTACCTGCCTTCTCTGTGGTCTCTTGGTAGAGTTCAGTGAACTCGTCAAAGAGGGCTGCCCTTGGTTTCCCCCCCATGGCATCAAGCACCTTGTCGCTGACATGCTCGGGAGCAACCTTGAGCTGACCGCTGACATTATGTCGGACAAGATGGTTCATGAACCGTTGTCTTGTCTTTTCGTCACATACCTCAAGGAGATAGTCGTAGCGTATACCGCTTCTGATGAAAACCTTCTTAACGAGGGGGGGAAGTGATTCAATGGCCTCAAGTAAGTCGAGATACCTTCCATGATAGTCTTTCAGGTTAACACAGGGCAGGGGGGGATAGAGGCACTCCTTGGTTGGACAGGGACCATAGGTTTGTTGTCTATCGCAAGCCAACCCTTGGAAGTTTGCCGTTGGGCCTCCTAGGTCATGGATATATCCCTTGAATGTAGGATGCTCACTCATTCGTTTTGCTTCCTTTACCAAGATTCCTTGCTTCTGGTTTGAATCATTCTTCCTTGGTGACTGGTGATGGCACAGAATGAGCAGGATCCGAAACACCCACGATTACTGGTGATGGAGAATTGGACTTCCTTCAAGGCAGGAATACCTCCTGCTTTTTCGTAGTCTGGATGTGCATCAAGGGTGAAAGGAAGTTCATGTAAGGAATCGAAAAAGGCTTCTTCCAAGGGAAGGGCAGGTGGATTCTGGACAACCAAGCGCTGCATACAGGATTGGATGACTCTTTTCCCTATTATTGCATTCTCCTGGAGCATCTGCATTCCAAATGCCTTGGCGTATGCTTTTTTTTACCTGCTTCTGTTGGTGTATTGGACTGCTTGTCCCGTTCACTGACTTCTTCATAGGATGGGAGGATGCTCGTTGGCTCAGCTTCTACTTCAAAGGTGTTTGGATTGGCCCAGTATACCGTTCCCTTGATATCCCTGAGCTGAGAGATGGGTTCCCCCCCCTCATCAAGGCGGCGGACAATCTCAAGGGTTTGTCTCTCTCCCATTCCATAGACCAAAAGGTCGGCCTTCGCATCAAGAATGATGGGTTTTCGTACCTTGTCACTCCAGTAGTCATAGTGACTGAGCCTTCTTAGGGAAGATTCCAGTCCCCCCCCTATTATGATTGGAGTGTCTTTGCCGTATGCTTGTCTTGCTTTCGCGGTATACACCAATGTTGGCCGATCAGGGCGGAGCCCTGCCTTGCCACCGGGGGGGCTGTATTCATCCTCACTACGAGGTTTTACATTGGCAGTGTAATGGGAGACCATGCTGTCGATATTTCCTCCACTTATGAGGCAACAAAGACGTGGTTTCCCTAATTTAAGGAAATCTTTTGTTGAGTTCCAGTCGGGTTGTGCGATAATACCCACACGATAACCTTCCTTTTCCAGCAAACGAGCCAAGAGGGCAAGCGCGAAAGAGGGGGGGTGGTCGACGTAGGCGTCAGCACTGATAAAGGCGATGTCTATTTGGTCCCATGACCGTTGCTGCAAATCTTCTTGTGTTGTAGGGAGAAATGCTGTTCGAGGGGGGGCGTATGTTTTCACAACGCTCATCATAGGTCATCGGTCCTTGGGTGTAAATAGGAATAAGGGGGGGTACTGCCATGGCTGGACGAGAGCTTTTCGTTATTCTAAATCCACATGCTGCGAAGGGAAGAGCAGAAAAGCAAGGGGGGGACTTGATCAAGACCTTGCTTTCTCAAGATGGTAATCATGTGGAACTTGTCTACACCAAGAAGGGTGAAGGGGGGGCAGAGATGCTGGCATGGCAGGCAACCTGTGAAAGACGGGACGCAATCATTGCTGCCGGGGGGGGACGGTACCGTCAACGAGGCGGTCAATGGAATGTTGAAAGCTGCAGCAGAGAAACAGCTGCCTGTACCATCCCTCGGGGGGGTAATACCCATTGGAAGAGGTAACGATTTTGCCTGGGGGGGTATGCAGATTCCGAAATCTCTTAAGGAAGCATGCTCCACAATTCTCAAAGGCACCAAGAGGACTATTGATGCAGGAATTGTCTATGGAGGAAAGTATCCGGAGGGCCGATATTTTGTAAATGGTCTTGGGGGGGTCGGATTCGAGCCACTGGTTAACTTCCTCGCCAGTGATTTCAAGCATGTTTCTGGAACACCCAGTTATGTATTTGCTCTTATCCGGATTCTGATGAATTATCCAGCCCCCCCATATTCTGTTGAGCTTACCTTGGATGGGGGGGAGACTCAAAAGCTCCAGACCCAGCAACTTTCCATTTGCAATGGAAGAAGAATGGCTCAGCATTCTTAATGGGACCGGATGCACTTTTTGACGATGGATTGTTTGATGTAGTGTACGCCAATGCTCCTGTTCCTAGCTGGAAGCTGGTTCCTCTGGCTCTCACCTTTTTCAAGGGAGGGCAGGTGAAACGTAAGGAATTCAGTGTTTCCAGGGTAAAGCAAATAAAAATGGTAAGCAGTGATCATCCAATGCCCGTACATGTAGATGGGGGGGAAGAGATTTCTAAAGGGTGTATGGAGTTTTCCGTCAAGCTTTTACAAGCCATTCTTCCTGTGTTTTGCTGAGAGTTGGGTTTTTCAGACAAACCATGTCTAGATGTTGAGTTCGATAGAGTTAAATCAAATAAATATTGTAGTTTTGCTAAAAAGTAGCCCTTTTCAATTATTCAATAATTAGCTATTATATAAATGATTAGGAATTTTCTCTGAAATCAGAATGTTTGATTTTCGAAAAAGAGGAGTGTTTCTAAAACTTACAGTAAATGTGATTGACTTCTCCTCTAAGAGAGTTTATCTTTAACAATGCGCGTCTTATGTAGTTTTTCTCGTTTTTAGCTGATAACTAAGGAGTTCCCAATTTGATAAAGGATATGGTGCCGTTCGTACATTTTTATGATCAAGATTTTGTCGACATGTATGACAGGTCTTGGGTATGGATAGACGAACTTTGGAAGCAAGGAACCGAAGCCAATGGCATGAGCGGTTCCTATCTTTCATACCCTGGCCAGACAACCTTCAATCAGTATTTATCCTGTTTCTCCTCTCTTTTTCTGGTGTATAGCAACCAGAATAACTCGCCGTTCCCTATGCTCGACTATTTCTATCAGAAACAGGAAGCAAATGGTGCTATTCGCGGGGGGGAGTACTCCATAGAGGATGGAAAACCTGTCTTTACGGCAGCAAATCCTGAAGGGATTTTTCCTCCTCTTTTTGCCTATGTTGAACATGGCTTTTACCACAAGATTGGAAACAAGAAAAGGCTGAAGGAGGTCGTTCCTGTACTGGAGCGATACTTCTCCTGGATCCAGGCTACGTTTCAAAAGCCCAATGGGCTCTACTCTGTTCCCATCGAAGCATGTCAGAGTGGTAATATTCCCCCCCGTGACCATGTGTACTACCCATTAGACTTCAATGCTCAACTTGCTGTTAATGCTCTGTACATGTCTGCCATTGGTGATATTCTCAACGACAAGGAGTTGAGTTTCCGTTACAAGCGGATTTACTTCTCCTTGAAAACGAGGATAAACAGTATGATGTGGGATCCTGATACCAATTTCTACTATGATCTGGATATCAAGGAAAACCGCATCAACAATAAGTACATCGGTGCCTATTGGACAATGCTTGCTGAGATTCCCAATGATGAGCGTGCAGCTTACCTGATCGAGTACCTTAGGGATCCGAAGGAATTCGGAACGGACAATCCCTTCCCAAGTATACCGGTCTCGTCTCCTGCGTTCAGTGAGGATGGCAATGGTCATTGTGGTGGCGTTGTTCCCATTAATACCTATATGGTGATCAAGGGCTTGGAGAAATTCAACCAGTTTATCTTTGCAAGGGAGTGTGCCATCAGGCATATGTATTTCTTGCTTGATACCCTGCATCCTGATGCAGAAACCATAGGTGATGTGTGGGAGGCGTATCTTCCAAACAAGGAAGGATTCTCCAAGACAGATGAGATTCCAGACTTCCCGCGCAGAAGATTAATGCCTTATGCAGGAGTTGTTACCATTACCTTGATGATTGAGAACATCATCGGATTGGAAATTTCTCTTCCCAGAAAGACTGTGGACTGGGTGATGCCCTCCCTTGAAGCAATGGGAATCGAGCATCTTTCCTTGAAACGCAACATGATTACCATTCTCAGCAACAAGACAGATCGTGGCTGGGAAATTCGTCTTGAGAGCGAAAAGCTCTATTACTTCACCATTGAAATTCTTGGGGGGGAGAAAAAGAAGAAAACTCTTCCGATTCCATCCGGCAAGTGTTCGATGTTGATCGACAAGCTGTAAGTCATGGCGTGGCTCGGTAAACTGTTTGGGGGGGGTACCTTCGGCTTTATGTTCGGAGGACCCTTGGGAATGATTGCTGGAATTGCCTTCGGCCATATGTTTGATAAGGCTGGAGATGTAGGATCCACACAAACAACAAAAAGCACCTATACTACCCTCGATAGAGAGCAGATGCTCTTCTTCGTGGTGCATTCTCGATGCTTGCAAGAATAGCGTCCTCTGATGGCTCGGTATCATCGCATGAGCGTCAAAAAGTATTGGAGTTTATTCGACAAGACCTTCGTTTGGGGGGGTATCGTGAAGAAGAGGCTGCCATGCGAGTCTTCGATACGGCCCTTACCGGCGGCGGAACATTCGACCAGTTTGCTGCTCAGTTCTATCAGAACTTTAGTCATGCACCAAACATACTGCAATTGATGATAGATATCTTCTATCGTGTTGCTGCTGCCGATGGTACGATCAACAGGGCAGAAGAAGAGATGATCAGGCGTGCTGCAAAGATTTTCCGCTTGAGTGATAGCTTTGTAGAGATGCTGTGTAATCGCTATGGTGGTTGCAGTGATGCGTCGGATAAATCCTATGCTGTTCTTAATATTTCACGCTCAGCTACTGATGATGAAGTAAAACGAGCCTACCGGAAGCTCAGCATCGAATTCCATCCAGACACCCTTGCCTCAAAAGGCATGGGTGAAGAATTTCTGGGCCATGCTACTACAAAGTTCAGGGAAATCCAGGATGCATATGATGCTATCAAGAAAGAGCGTGGAATCCGCTAGAAATTCACTCTTCCCCCCCGTAATGATCTTGCCAAGGTAATTCTGTCAGCATATTCCAAATCTCCTCCGATTGGCAGGCCACTAGCCAATCGCGTTATGGAGAGTTCCCTATATTCCTTGAGAATATGCCTGATGTAGAGAGCTGTCGTATCACCCTCTTCAGTTGGGTTTGTGGCTATGATCAGTTCCGTGAACTGACCTTCCTTGATACGTTGCAGGAGGCGGGAAAATGAGAGCTGCTCAGGTCCGACTCCATCGAGTGGGCTGATCGCTCCCCCCCAAGCACATGGTACAGCCCATTATATGCCCATCGGACTGAATGGTCAGCACATCCTGGGTTCTTCCACCACACAGAGAAGACTTCTGTCTCGGGAAGCATCACTACAGACAGGACAAGGATCGGTCTCAGTGAAACTGCCACATATGGAACAGGGGGGGAAAATCCGGTCCTGGATGGTGGCAATTGCTTGGCTGAGGTTCTGGTTGTAACTCTTCTCGGTTTTTATCAGGTGGTATGCGAGCCTGGATGCACTCTTTGGACCAATACCTGGGAGACGGGAAAGGGTTTGGATTAGATTTTCCAATGCTGTCATAACTAGGCCTGAGGGGGGGTGAAGCCACCCAGGGGGGACCGGCATATTTCATACCTTCACTCTGGATCTTCTGCTGGATCTTTGCTGATGCGTCGTTGAAGGCACTGGTCAATAATACCTGAAGGTCCCCCCCAAATCATTTGGATCAACAATATCTTTTTCGATATGTATATCAGTTACAATGAATTTTCCGTTGATGGTAACCTCAACCATGCCTGCGCCAGCACTTCCTGTTGCAGTAATGGTGGGAAGCATTTCCTGCATTTTCTTCACATTCTCTTGAATGCCTTTCATGTTTTTCAAGAGTTCAAAAGGGTTCATATCCATAGTATAGTTCCTCACTTACATTTCATTGGTTTGT
>JDSH01000193.1_pt1 | contig 17793 bp, 22 predicted proteins | sample 199451 | NCBI WGS metagenome assembly JDSH01 (sample SAMN02584198, study PRJNA231836) | bioreactor metagenome | isolation source: continuous culture bioreactor electron acceptor NO2- transfer2 day 38 after... | place: Germany: Bremen | reverse complement strand
AACATATCAGCGGAGCTTGGTGCAAGACAACACCATCGTAGGAGAGAAGAGCAGATTCGGACACCTCCCTGTACATCAGACAGGTTTGTGTCGCTGTGGAGGCATTGGATGCCTTGAGACCGTAGCTGCAGGCTGGGCTCTCAGTGAACGATTTTCAGGCAAGTCAGTAAAAGACCTAGCACAGAGCGAAGATCCTGAAGTAGTTCAAGCTCTACAAGAAGCTGCAGAAGCCATGGGTATGGCTCTAACAGCTGCAAGTGCAATTACTGGGTGTAATAAAATCATCCTAGGTGGAGGCATCTCCAATCTTCCAGATCGTTACATCTCAGTGCTCCAGAAGTATTACCAGCAGCATGCCCACCACAGCCTAGCGATTATTCCTGTAGTACGTTCCCAACTCAAGGATCGAAGTAATGTCCTAGGAAGCGTAGCAGTTGCATTGGACCGATGGGTGTTCCAGAGAAGAATGTTGGAAACAATGCAAGGACTTTGACGAAGTAAAACCGCTACCCAAACGGGTAGCGGCAACCTCCTTGAGAACCCCCCCAGGACTCCTCTCCTAGGGTACGCGTCTATCCGCTGGAAAATTCGGTCTAGACTCGAGCAACGACACTCATGATTATTGCATGGTTTTCACGCACTGTAAAACATTAATTTTACAATTTTGTAACTATTTATCCAATCAGTTGATTAACCACCCTATCGTCACAATAACTTACCAACAACCAAGTACTCAGCTTCCTTCGGTATAATTAATTGAGAAGGAACCAGAATAGTTTCCGGCACTAAAAACATCAGCTGCTCGTTTTCTGATTCTGAGGGTAATTTTTCCGATGGCTACATCGTCTTGAGCACCTGCAGGAAACCTGGTATTAAAGGTGTTTCCGTTCTCCACACTGGTGAAAAAATTCTCGCTCTCAAGCTCCAGTGTTGTCCTGAGCCTATTCATTTCATTCATCTCAAGATCACTAATCGAGAAAATCAATTTTCCAACCGTGGGTTCTGCTAGGTGGGAGGAGAACTTGAAATAGAGGGACTGCGTCAGTTCCCACTCCTCAAGATTCGGGAACTCAAAGCTAAGCATTGCATCCTCGCCTGAGAGCTCCTCACCTGCCTCATTGTAGATGGAGAACGCCAGGTCCCTAGATTCGATAACACCCTGCATGTACACGGTAGCAGAAGGAAACCGCGGAGGATCTTCTGCTGACAAGGGCAACACAAAGAAGAGAAGTATACATGCCAAGAGAAGTTTCTTCATATCCATCTCCCAATACCATCGAACTATACATATAGTACCAACAACCATTCCCGCTGAAAAGAGGGAGGGAAAGAAAAAGCTGTGCAGGTTACTGCACAGCCTTGTTTGCTTGAAGCTAAGAGTAGAACTAACTGATAGTTGCAACAGAAACGGTTACAGTTGAAGTGTAACCACCAGGAGTTGCTTCTTCATTCACAAACTTAGTAGTCTCAGTGGATAAAATAGTATCTCCCAGATGATCATCAGTATCAGTAGATATATTCTTCATTGGAATGATTTCAATTACCACATTCTCTGATAAGCCAGCGGCTGAAGACAGTGCAAGAGTATATACTCCATTAACATTAGATGCGGGAGATCCTCCAATTTCTACTTCCTCAATTTTGATAGCTACACCAGAGGTAGTGTCATGGATAAAGTCTGACACATCCATATAGATACCAAAAGCAGTTGAGGTATTCGTTTCATATCCATAGGTAAATGTAGGATTACTAACAAAAGCATCTTCAATCTCAAGGGATGAATTAAACTCACTCGAATCTGCCGGATTTACAAAACCATGACGGAAAAAGCCCCCCCCAATGGTTGCTTTCAATGTTGCTTCAACATCAGTGACTGTACCAGTAGATACTACAAGAGGAGCAGCAAAAGCCCCCCCACTCATCGCAATAACCAACACCAATGCAAGTGCAATGCCTTTTTTATTCATATCTAAATCTCCTCCGGATGATTATTCCTCTATCCTTGGTATAAAAAGACTACTACCAAGTAAGACTTATGTCAATATTAGAAGATAATTATTTATAACTTTTTAGGATTTATTTTCATTAATATTCTTATTTATATGTATTACTTAGTTTTAGCATCTTTCTAACTTATAACGTAAGTTACACTTTTTTTATACACTTTTCTATTTTTGAGGAATATCACGGCTTCTTTTTTTATTAAACACATGTCTATATGCCTACATCTGTCATATCTTTGTTTTATGTAACTACTGTAGAAAATACAAAACTGCCCAATTGGGCAGTTGTCCTTCTTGTGAGAGGTAAGAATATTATGTATCGGATCTGATATCGATTGCGACCGTTGCCTCATATTCGCCCGATGGGGGGGCACTTTCGATTTGACTCTGGTCGGCGATGATAGTCAGGATATAGGAGGTCAAACCCATCCCTTGCGATCCTGGGCTGAATTGGATGAGTTCATACTCTCCACCACTAGGATCAATTTCCACTTCTCCCACCAGTATCTTCTGAATAGCAACCTGGGCAGAGGTACTTGCATTCTTCAGCTCAAAAGGAGTCACCGTCGCATAGACTTCGAAGGGTCTGGCAATATTGGTCTGGATTGCATAATAGAAGGTAGCCCCCCCATCCTCATTGAACGCGTCTGAAACCGTCAACGCAGGAATAATATCAGTGCTATCATCACTCGAGAGAAAACCGTGAGTCAAAATTTCGGGAACTGTGGTGGTAAGGGAGATAGTAACTTGCGCAGGTTGAGCAGGCTCCTCCGCAAAGAGGGCCATAGGAAGAGACAGAAACACTAACAGTATACATATCCATCTCATACGACCAAATCTCCCATATAAATAGTATCCACGCCTAAACTATACAGCGAGAAAAAAACGTATGTCAATGGATATAGTAATTCATTGCTATTTGTACAGTGTATTGAAATATGATTTCATATATTTTTTTTATATATATACAAATATATCGTTAACAACTTATGACATGTTCCGACTCTTTCTCTGATCACTGGTTATTTCCGATGTTTTTTTTAACTTCTCTCATTGTATTTCCTATGTCAGAATGGTAGAAGTTCGTAAAGAAATACTTATATGGTTTTTGTACACAATCATCATAATTTATCACTATATTACTGGAATGCATAGGGTTACGCTAATACACATTCCTTTCACCCTTTTAACAAACTTATAACATATACCATTGCTTTTCCAACAATAATAGCGTATATATTTATAGAAGCCTTTGTGCATTGCACGAAGTATCCTTATAGAATGTACATCGCAAAAAGTTTGCAACAAGGAAGCAAGAGTATGAACGGCAATCCAATGTCCGGACAAGAGACGAAATCAACCACAATCGCCAACAAGCTTGAGGAAGAGATCCTCTCCAAGAAGTATCAAGCAGGAGAAAACCTGCCAAGCCAGCACGAGCTGGCCTCTCAATTCAATGCTTCGAGCAGAAGCGTACGAGAAGCGTTCAAGAACCTTGAAGCAAAAGCTTAATCAAAGTACGCCAAGGTAAGAAAGCAGTAGTACAAAGCAACAGTCTCGATCAATTTGTGGAGTCACTATCTGCCTCCATGATGAACAAACATACCCCCCCTGACAAGAAACTGCTAACTGACCTGATGCAGGTAAGAACCACCATTGAGGTGTCCGCAACCAGAGAGCTCAGCCGAGACCCGAACCGTATGCTCATCGTACGTTCACTCGATAGAGCATGCACCCGAATGGAACATCTCTTGCCAAGCATGGAGGGAGGGAAAGACCCAGAGCTATTAAAACAGTTCAAATCTACTGAATTCGATTTTCATGCTGCCTTGATCAAGTCGAATGACAACATCATTCTCAGCAGTATTTATGAAAATCTTGCTCCTCAACTCTATTCTGCCCTGGATAGACTGCCTGAGACATACAGCGAACAACGGAAAAAAAAGTAAATGAGTACCGCTACCTAGTGGATGCTCTTGAGAATGGTCAGACGGACTTAGCTGTTGCCTTGACCTTGGTAAACCTCACCAATATCAAGGATAAGTTTGAGACGTTGGACCTCTAGAGGCTTTGAAACACATGAAAAACTGTCGTGCTAGCAACCCTGCAGAACGACAGTTTTTTTTGTAGTTAAAACCTTGCGAGATTTGTAATTTGACACATATCATTATATATGAAAAAAATTACTCAGAGGTGCATATGTATATAGCATTAATTAACGTACATGGACTTGTTCGTAGCGACAATATTGAAATGGGAAGAGATGCCGACACTGGCGGACAAACCCGGTATGTCGTCGACCTCGTCAAAGAACTCTCTTCAAGAGAGGACGTAGAGGTGGACCTGTTCACCCGTCTGATCAAGGACTCCAGGACCAGCGAGGATTATCGAAAGAGCATTGAGCAGATAGGTGAACATGCACGTATCGTCCGATTGACATGCGGAGGAACCAAATACCTCAGAAAAGAGCTTTTATGGCCCTATCTGGATGAGTTTGTGGACAACTTGATTTCTTTTTTCCGTACACAAAAGAGAACCCCCCCAGACATCATTCATGCCCACTATGCGGATGCTGGCTATGTTGCTACAGAGTTGGCTGCATACTTCCAAATTCCTTTGGTATTCACCGGCCACTCAATGGGACGCAACAAACTTGAATATCTCCTAAGCCAAGGGATAAGTGAGGATAAGCTCAACCAGTACTATCACATACATACCCGTATCGAACAGGAAGAACGTACAATGCGTCACGCTTCCCTGGTGATCACGAGTACCAATTACGAGAAGAATGTGCTTTATAAACCATATGAGTCGCAAGATCTCTCCAAGATGGAGGTTATTCCACCTGGCCTGGATCTGGATACATTCTTCCCATATTACCATTATGAAATACAGGATCCATCCATCACCGAGGAGATGAAGCTTGCCCAATATTCCATGGTAAAGGAGCTCCAACGCTTCCTCACCAATATGGACAAGCCTTTCATCCTTGCGCTTTGCAGACCTGAGGCACGAAAGAACATTGACTTGCTTATCGATGTCTACGGTAAGAGCAAGGAGCTGCAGGCAATTGCAAACCTAGTAATTGTTGCCGGCATCAGAGACGACATTACAAAAATGGAGGATGGAGAAAAGGAAGTCCTCACAGACATGTTGCTGCTCATGGACCGCTATGACCTCTATGGAAAGATGGCAATCCCCCCCAAGCATCATAATCCCCCCCAGCGGGATGTCCCGGAAATATATAGATTGGCTGCAATGAAGCGAGGAGTTTTTGTCAGCACCGCTGCACTCGAGAATTTTGGACTCACCTTCATAGAAGCTTCAGCAGTAGGACTACCCTATATTGGGACCGACAAGGGAGGAGTAAGGGACATCTACGAAAACTGTGAAAGCGGCGTTCTGGTCGATATCTCCAACAGAAAGGCAATCGAGGAGATCCTTTACAACCTGCTCACAGACACTGAATCGTGGCAGAAACTCTCCGAGAACGGCGTACAACGTATCAGACAGGTATACAACTGGAAAGCGCATGCCGATAACTACATCAGTAAGCTCAAGACAGTGCTGGCGAACAAGAAAAAGCAACCAGCTCTTGCAACCAGGATGGGGGGGTCAATCGAGCACCTATTGGTCTGCGATATCGACAATACGCTGACCGGAGACAAAGCAGCCGCTGATGAACTGGCAAAAGTTCTTAAGGCTCATCAAGAGAGCATCGGATTTGCCATTGCAACTGGAAGGAGTTTTGAATCTGCACAAGAAGTCCTCAAGAGCTACTCATTCCCAACTCCAGACATTCTGATTACTGCAGTCGGCAGCGAAATCCACTACGGATCGAAGGACTTACCGGACAAGGGTTGGTCCCACTACATCCGCAGAAGATGGAAACCGGAAGTAATCAGAGAAGTTCTCTCTACATTCCCTGAGCTCGAGATTCAGGATGAGGAGGGAACCCAACGAAGGTACAAGATAAGTTACAATATCAGGGAAGGCAGTGAGATCCCCCCCAGCTTGATGGACCGGATCAGAACCGCCTTATCTGAAGCGAGGAGTATGCAACACCTCGTACTCAGTCATGATACCTATCTTGATATACTTCCCTACCGTGCAAGCAAGGGAGATGCCATCCACTACCTGGCTTGGAAGTGGGGGGGAATAGAAGCCAACCGAGTACTTACAGCAGGAGATTCCGGCAACGATCGTGACATGTTCTCCAATCCTCTCAGATCGATCATTGTGGCAAACCATGAGGAATCATTAAACACCATCAGAAAATCAAAACGCGTGTTTTTTGCTACCAAGAATTCGGCAGCTGGAGTATTGGAAGGATTAAAGCACTTTAAGGTAATTGAAGAATAATTCCACGCATTCTCTTATATCAAGGAGGCCTTTCTTCGGAGAGGCCTTCTTACATTTGTATGTCAAAGGTACGTAAGAAGCCTTGCTATCTTATGTCTTATGTTTATGATTTAACAGTAAATACGAAAAGGTAATTACAACTAATGTCACCTTTTAAATAATTGATATGTAAGTATTGCAAACAATTACATATTACTGTATAGTAAACACAAGATAAAACTTAGTACGTATGACATCTTTCATACTTGATACATTGAGAAGGAAGTTGAAATGGAGTATATAGCTCAGACAAAGACAGCAAGAGCTTGCCGCCTCTCTAGAAGAGATGATTCTTGATAAACGAATTAAAAGTGGCTCGTTTCTACCTTCCCAACAAATGCTTGCCCAGAAATTCAACACTTCAAGTCGGCCGATCAGGGAGGCTCTGAAACTTCTTGAAGCAAAAGGCTTGGTGGTCATTATGCAGGGGGGGCGGAGAGCCCAAGTAAGAAGTAATAGTCTCAACCAATACGTGGAATCAATATCCACCTCAATTGTTAATAGTAAGATTAGTCATGCAAAACTGATGCGCAATCTGATGCAGGTCAGAATTACCGTTGCTACCAGTGCGGCAAGAGAGTTCACCCGTCTCGAAAACCGAGAGGAGTATCTAGCTCAGCTGTGGAGTGCCAGCCATAGGATGGAAGCAGCAGTTCCCTTGGTCCTCCATAAGGATGCACAGGCACTTAAAAATTTCAACAATGCTGAAGCAGAGTTTCACCGTACCCTTGTATATGCAAACGGGAACCAGATTCTCTCCACTATTTACAGCAATCTCTCACCCATGCTTGATGCTGCCATGACCTCTATCAAGTTCACACCGCTACAAATGGAGAAGCGCTCAAAAGACTACACATACCTGTGTGAGGCTCTCCAGAATGGGCAAACTGACTTGGCCGTTGCACTTGTATTGGTGACACTGACCACCTTGGAAAAGAAGGTTATGGACCATTACCCAGATGAAGATGCAATTGCATCCTACGCATAAGCATTCCAGTCTTTGGCAAAACACCTCCACTGTGCTATAGTCGCCGTGGAGGATTTTTTATGGAAGAGATTATACGCCTCGAACATGCCACCGTACGCAGGCAGGGCACTGCTATCCTGGACGATGTCTCTTTTTCTGTTTTCAACAACGAACACGTTGCCATCATTGGGCCAAATGGAGCAGGAAAAAGCACATTGGTACAGGTAATCAGTGAAGAGATCCATCCTCTGTACAGTGAGCAGACAAAACGAATCCTCTTTGGAAAGGAACGATGGCAGGTCCTGCAGCTTCGCCAACATCTGGGCATAGTCAGCCAAGCAATCCAATATCTTTGTAATTCTACTTATCAGGCATGGGAAATCGCCATATCGGGCTTCTTCAGTTCCATCGGGCTTGATTTCCACCACCAGATAACCCAAGAACAAATCAAGATAGTTGAAGAGGTGATGCATCGTTATGGAGTATGGCACCTGAAGGACAAACAGATGAATAGACTCTCCAGCGGTGAAGCAAGAAGGATCTTGCTCTGTCGTGCAAGTGTCCATGATCCAGAGGTGATGCTGCTCGATGAAGCAGTTTCAAACCTAGACTTCCCCCCCAGCCGCCACCAATACAGAGAAACTCTGGAGTCCCTCGATCAGGCAGGCAAAACCATTATACTTGCCACTCATGAGCTGAGCGAAATTATCCCTGCTATCAAGAGAATTGTGGTCATGAAAGAGGGGGGGAAAATCGTTGCAGATGGGGGGGATAAAAAAGATATTCTGAGAGAGGATTTACTCTCAGATGTATATGGAGCAAACGTCTTTGTTGATGAGCGTGAAGGACTCTATACTGCCTGGTGTTGAAGCATTTTTCCCACGAACAGAGCTTAATGTAGTATAGTTAAGATAAGAACAAAACAAGTGAGGTCTACACATGAAGCGTTGTTCAATTATCATCCATAGCGTTAGCGGCAATTGCTATATCATTGGTACCTATCTGAAGGAACTCATGGCCGAACGAAACGTCGATGCACGCCTCTACCGAGTTGACGACCCCCCCGATTTACACATCTGGGCAAATACTCAAGAGACTACAAACGACTACTATGAAGACATTCTCGCTCTTCCTATTGTCAGTACGTCGACCCTGCTCAAGAGTGATATGATCATTCTAGGCAGCCCGACAAGATTTGGAAACATTTCAGCTGAGATGAAGACATTCCTAGATACTACTCTCTCCCTAAGCAAGGACAAGAGTCTGGAAACAAAGTTCTTTGCCTGCTTCACCAGTTGCTCAAACTCAACCTGTGAAGGTGCACATACCCTTACAGCCATGATCTACTGGGCACAGTCGATGGGGGGGATGCTCCATATCCCATTTGGAGTGCATGATGAATTGGATTTCTGTGACCAGCCGGTTTCTGGGATCGTCCATCTTGCTGGAAAGGAGGGGGGGGCTATCCGCCCCCCCAGCGATCGTCTTGGCAAGGAGATGGAGGTGTACGCTGATACACTCAGCGCCTACATTCAAGAGTAAGTTAAGTGAATAGGAGGGAAGCAGAAATGCTTCCCTCTCTTCTTACTCCTTGGAAAAGAAGTATCGAATCCTATTTACCCAACGCCCTAACCAGCCCCCCCGTCCATAGCGGGTCTTGTAGTCGTGGGTTGCGCTCTCTATGCTTACCTCTTGGCTACCACTCATATGCTTGAGATTATCCCAATGACGCACGATCCACATATAGAGATCAGCCTCGGTATTACCCGGAAAGGAGGCAAGCAATCTTGATCGTTGTACTTCCTCTACAATTGGGCGATACACATTCTGGTACCAGGATTTTGCTCCATCTTCAAAGCTGATTTCCTCTTCCTTTCCCTCATTGAGATAGTATTTATGCACCAAGATATGATTAACCATCTCTGGATAGGAACCTGGAGAAGTGAGGAGAATCTCATCCATCGGAAGATAGGTTACGTTGTACTGGGTGATAAACCTTTCTCTCTCATAGTCAACTACACGCTTACGTAAACTCTTCATCGTCAATCCAGCTTCCAAAGGAATCTGGCTGTCCAGTTCTACAACCTCGGCATCTATGAATTCAACGCTTGGGTCTTTGCAACCGAGACTCGATGGTTCCCATCCCGTACAAAATACCACTTTCCAAGTTTATAGACAGAGATGGGAGGAAGGATGATATACTCCTTCGTTGCACGATCAATACTCCGCCAACGGGCTCTCAGCAATTCCTTCTTTGGATAGAATGCCATGGAAAAGTCTTGGTATCTCCCTTCGCTGCCGATAATCTGGTTCACCGGGATGGTCCTCATCCCCCCAAATATGTCTCATTCTTGGGTTTCAATAACTCTGTTACTGCGTAGAAACTCAAGAGATCTGAATTCCTCCATGCCAGACTACTGAGCAAAGACTGCATTCTGCCTCTGGAACGAGCTTTCTCAAAATCCTCGTTTGTCTGGGAAACCAGATCAGCGCCTATCTTTATCATCTTCTCTCCCCCCCTTTCCTAGTGCAGGGTCATCCAATACATAGTTCTGAAAAATATTGATGACCTTGGTTTGCTTATACACATGGTGCCGGTTGGCATTCATATCATGCAGATGAATATGGCCATGAAGCAAGTACCTAGGTTTGAACCATTGCATGAAGTCAAAAAAAAGTAGAGAACCCTTGGTGACAACGATCAGTATCATCGCCAAGACCTAGGGGGGGAGCTGCATGGGTGAGCAATATATCCACCCACCTTCCCCCCCTGAACAAACGGTTAAACAACAACTTCGGGGGGGCCATTTTCAGCATCCTGAAAAACATCTCCCTCTCGGAGTACTGGTGTGCTCCTTTATTGTAACGCATGGAACCACCAAGACCGGCAATGATCAGATTATGTTTCTTGTCATACAGCACCTTGCCGTCAGCAAAATCACCTCCACCAAAAGGAGGCAAAGTTTGCACCTTCCCATCCTTGTTGTAGCCATACTGGGACAAAAGGGGGGGTGACTGTTCAACAAAATGATGGAGATACTCCAGATTATGATTCCCAAAGACAAAAAAGAGTGGTTTGTTTAGACTCGAGATGATGAACTCATAGTATTTGAGAGGGAGATCTCCAGCCGAGATCACGGCATCTACATCTGCATATCGGCTGGCAATATTCTTGGAGTATACCAATGGGTCTGTCTCATCTGAAATACATAGTAGTTTCATACTCACCCCCCCATCAAATATCCGCAGTCAACGCCAACCAGCTCCCCCCCGGTCATAGCCCTGCAGTCAGACAACAATTGAACCACCTTCGCCACTTCTCCTGGATCTACCAATGAGTGGAGTAAGGAACGCTCTTCATAGTGTTGCTTCAATGGATTAGCATCATCAAGATATGGAGCCTGCAAGAGTCCAGGCGCTACAGCATTGACACGTATGAAAGGACCTAGCTCCTTTGCCAAACTCTTCGTGTACGCGACCACTGCCCCCCCTTTGGATGCATCATAGTGGATTGTACCCCCCCCAAACCCAGGATGTAGTGCATTGATGCTTGCAATATTTACAATACATCCCTTTCTTTCCCTCAATAACGGGATACACTGCTGAGTCAGTCTGAACAGACCTGTTACATTGATGTCAAAGACACGTTGCCATTCGGATTCCAACAACTCTGTTGGGGGGGTGAATACTGAAAACACCCCCCCACTATTGTTGACCAGGACATCAAGCCCTTCCAGCTCCTTTACTACAGAAGCAATACTCCCTAGGTCCTGGACATTAAGATGGATGGGGGGGATTAAGGAGGAGCCATAGGAATCTGCCATTTCATCGGCTGTTTCCCTGTTTGATGCATAACCGCAGTACACCTTCTCCCCCCCTGCTTTGACGAATAGTTCACATATCGCCCTTCCCAAGGTACTGGTTCCTCCGCTCACTAGAATGCTACGCATCACTCCTCCTTCGCTAAGAATCTTCTTATATCAGGACACTGTGGATACTCGCCCTCCAGCTCCACAGTACCTTGCATGTAAACACTCTGATCATAAGCAGGAACCATGGTAGTGGCACATAAAGCCCAACCATGGGTTCCCTGGAGTTTAGTTCCCTGCCAACACCCCCCCCTCTGACAACAGAGAGAGGCTGTTTTGCCTGGCTCACTGGACCCAAGCGGCGCAACTCATGACTTCCGTCGCTGTTGAGCACCAATTGATCCAATGGATCACCTTCCAAAAAGAACCACACCTCATCAGTGGAGAGGTAGTGGAGAGAGGAGTAACTTTCCTCAGTAATCAAATAGTAGATGACACTGCCGAGCAAGCGGTCTTCCTTCATGAAGGAATGAACCCGTTTAAAGAATCCACCTTCCCCCCCTGGAAGAGGTTCCAGACCCAATTGCTCAATCAGTGTCTGGGTCTTCATATAGGCCAAACCTTCGTTACACTGCGGACCAGAGAAGTAAAGGCTTCCTTGACCTGATCCCCCCCTGTCTCCATGACCTCGGTATGACTCAGCGGCTGGTCCAAGATTCCTGATGCCATATTGGTGATACAACTGATACCCAACACCTTCATGTGCATATGGCTTGCAGCAATTGCTTCAGGCACGGTAGACATTCCCACTGCATCTGCTCCGAGCGTCCTAGCCGCACGGATTTCAGCAGGAGTCTCATAGGACGGCCCGGCAAAGAACATGTAGACACCTTCCTGTAAGGCAATGCCCTGTTTCTGTGCTTCCTCTCTTGCCAAGCACACAACTGCTTGTCATAGGCATTGGTCATGTCAAAGAAGCGCTCTCCAAGGCTCTCATAGTTGGGGGGGCCACGCATAGGGCTGTCTGCAATCATCTTGATATGATCACTGATAAGCATCAGATCACCAGGCTTGTAGGACTCATTCACCCCCCCACCAGCAGCATTGGTAACCAAAAGCTGTTCAATACCGAGGGCATGCATCACCTGAATGGGGGGGAAGACCACTTGGTCCATACCATAGCCTTCATAGTAGTGGAAACGGCCCTGCATGCATAACACACGTTTGCCTTCCAACATACCTGCTACCAGGCGACCCTTGTGACCATACACCGTAGAGACAGGAAAATGGGGGGGAATATCTTTATAGGAGATTGCAACAGCATCCTCCAGCTCATCAGCAAGGCCTCCAAGACCACTGCCCAACACCATACCAATCGAAACGGGTTCCTCTCCAATGCGAGAGGTAATATACATTGCAGCTTCCTGCATCTTATCCATTATATTATCCATGAAGTCCTCCTGAGACTATTAGAACGGTTCTCCGCTTGCCTTTGGAGCAGCGGAATTCTTCGAGAATAGCACCAATGCTAGCAAGGTGGCTACATACGGGAAAATCTTGAAGAAGACAGGAGGAATGACCTGCAATGAAGGAATAACCTGACTGACATTGGCAATTGTTGTTGCAATTCCAAAAAAGAATGTCGCACCAAGAATACCCAACGGTTTCCACTGTCCAAAAATCAATGCTGCAATGGAGAGGAAGCCGAGACCGGCAACCGTACCATTGAACTCGCCTGAATAGGTAATCAGGATCACCGACCCTCCAAGCCCTGCAAGAGCACCACTCATAGCAACTCCGAAGTATCGCATCTTATGTACACTGATTCCAGCCGAAGCAACAGCAGAGGGGGGGTGTTCGCCACAAGCGCGAAGACGAAGCCCAAAGCTGGTCTTGTACAACAGAATCCATGAAAGTGCCCAGATAATCAGACAGACCCAGGTAGTCCAGTAGGACTGGCTGAAGAAGAGAGGCCCGATGATCGGTATCTTGGAGAGAAACGGAATATTCTGACGGACAATACCCATCATGATACGGACGTTTCCGCTTCCACTGATGGTTCGGGCAAGATAGACAGTGAGGGCTGCTGCCAACATATTGATAGCCGTTCCACTGATTACCTGGTCAGCCTTTAGGTTGATCGATGCAAACGCGTGGAGAAGACTGAAGATTGCACCAGCAGCGACACCAACAAGCAAACCTATGGGAAGGGCGTTTATACCCAAGGTTGCCTCACCCATCTTGATCGTAATGGCACTTGCAAAGTACCCCAACCAACATCAAACCTTCCAAACCAAGGTTTGTGACACCACTTCGTTCACTGTACAAGCCCCCCCCGAGGGAGGTCATCAACATGGGAATCGTATAAGCGATTGCATAGGGAAAAATACTTACCAAGGTATCCCACATATTACTTATCCTCCTTCACTGGTGTTGGTTCCAAAGATTCTTCCTGGGGGGGATTGATCCGATTATTTCGCCGTTTAAAAACTGCATCCCAGAAGCGTTTGAACAACACGCTGGTTGCCGTAAAGTAGATGATAACGGCAATGATGGTATCGGCAATCTCGGGAGGGACGCTGGTCATAGCATTCATGAACCCTTTTCCAGATTGCAAGATTCCAAAGAACAATGCGCTGAAGAATACCCCCCCCAGTGGATTACTGGCACCCAAGAGTGCTACGGCAATGCCATCAAATCCTTGGGAAGGCATGACACCTATCTGCATATTCCTTGAATACCCTGTATAGAAGGAGAGCCCTGCCAAACCAGCAAGACCACCTGCGATCATCATGGAGATAACCACGTTTCGGTTTACCTTGATTCCTGCATACTCAGCACAGAATCGGTTGGCACCAACCGCTTTCAGACTGAATCCAAGCGTTGTCTTGTCCAAGATGAATTTAATCAAGATCACTGAGATGATTGCAATAAAGAAACCAAGGTTCATGTACGATCCGTTGAACAGGTTGGTCAACCATTCATTTCTGAGGGATTGGGAAACTGCAATACTGGCACTCTCTGTCTCCAGGATGGTCCCTTCAAATATGCAGGAACAAAGTAATAGACCGACCAGTATGCAATCCAGTTCATCATAATGGTTGCAACAACTTCATGCACGTTGAATTTGGCTTTGAGAAATCCAGGAATGATACCCCCCCAGAGTGCACCGCCTGCCAAGGCTGAAGCAATCAAGACAGCCAAGAAGAGTGGACGGGGGGGGAGGAACACCTTATGGGCAACGATGGTTGCACAGAGGCCTCCGACCAACATCTGCCCACTCGCTCCGATATTGAACAGACCTGTCTTGAAGGCAAAAGCAACCGAAAGCCCTACCAGCATCAAGGTTGTTGCTGTGGCCAAGGTGTTTCCGATTCTCTCAATATTCATCAAACTGCCACGGAACAAGTACCAGAATCCAGTAAATGGATTGCTTCCAATTGATGCCATGAGAATGGCACCGGCAATCAAGCCAAGGATCACCGCACTGACTGCGACGAGGAAGGCGTTGCTTTGCAGTTCTCGTTTTTTCAATGATTTCATTGTTCACCTTCCTTTCGCTTAACGCCGGCCATCATCAAGCCGACCTCATCCTCATTTGTCTCTGAGGTTTTCACAATATCAATCAACTCCCCCCCACTATTCATGACAGCAATCCTATCAGAGAGGTTGAAGATTTCATCCAACTCAAAGGAGACCAGCAAGACTGCGTGTCCCTTATCCCGGTGTGCTACAAGTTGGGAGTGTATATATTCGATTGCGCCAACGTCCAGACCACGAGTAGGTTGGACCGCTATCAGAAGCTCTGGATCGGCAACAACTTCACGACCAACAATCAATTTCTGTTGATTGCCTCCAGAGAGCTTCCCTGCAAGAGAGAAAATGCCTTCACCACTGCGGACATCAAACTGTCCAACCACTTTCTGGGCATATTCACGCAAGTAGTCAGCTTCAAGAATGCCTTTCTTGCTGAAAGGACTGTGGTAATACTCCTTGATGGCAACATTATTGAACACAGAAGAGCTCATTACCAACCCTCGTTTCTGCCTGTCCTCTGGAATATGTCCAAGCCCAATCTCATTGCGCCTGCGAATATCAGCATTGGTGATGTCATTTCCATCAAGAATGATGGAACCACTTTCAGCAGCTCTTAGTCCAGTAATCGCCTCGATTAGCTCGGTTTGTCCATTGCCATCGACTCCTGCGATACCCACTATTTCACCGGCTTTCACCGAAAGGGAAAAATCCTTGACACCAAGTACCTTCTTGCTACTCATAACCTTCAAGTCATGGATATCCAGGATTACACGACCCACTTGGGCAGGTTTCTTATCAACTTTGAAACTAACAGGTCTACCCACCATCATTGATGCCATTTTTGCAGTGGAGGTATCCTTTACATCCACCACCCCCCCGATGAGTTTTCCTCTGCGGATAACCGTACATCGGTCGGCAACGGCCTTGATCTCATTCAGTTTATGGGTGATCAAGATGACTGATTTTCCTTCAGCTACCAAGCTACGCATGATGCCCATCAGGTCTTCAATTTCCTGAGGAGTAAGTACTGCTGTTGGTTCATCAAAAATCAGTATCTCAGCATTTCGGTAGAGCATCTTAAGGATTTCCACACGTTGTTGCATCCCAACGGTTATATCCTCAATGATCATGTTTGGATTTATGTTCAATCCATATTTTTCTGAGAGGTCCTTAATCTTCTTGGATGCAGTTCTGCGATCAAGAATGAAGCCTCCCTCTTTGCCTAGAATTATATTTTCGGTAACCGTGAAATTCTGTACTAGCTGGAAGTGCTGATGCACCATCCCGATACCAAGCTCATTGGCATCGTTGGGATCATTGATCCTTACTTCTTTCCCTTTTACTTTTATCTGCCCTTTATCGGCATGATATAACCCGAAAAGGATACTCATGAGGGTAGACTTTCCTGCTCCATTCTCACCGAGGATGGCATGAATTTCTCCCTGTTCCACTTGCAAGGTGATGTCATCGTTTGCAACGATCCCAGGAAATTCCTTGCGTATGTTCAACATCTCAATAACGTGGCTCATCAGTGGACTCCCTGTGTGAACAATTCATAACTATGAGTTGCACAGAAGGGCCACCTATGGGGGGGTGGCCCTTGCGTGCGAATTAATCGGAAGGTTTACTTGAACAATCCATCGCCGGAAGCTCGCACCTTAAGTTCACCACTGGTCATCATTGCAGAGACCTTGGAAACTTCATCGGTGACAGCCTTGTCGAGATTTGGGTTCTCAGCAGGAATACCTACTCCCTCATTTGCTGCGGTAAAGGTAAGTACTTCGCCTGCAGGGAAGGTTCCATTGAGCTCGGCAACAATCATGTCATAGGAAGCACGGTCGAGGTACTTCATGGCACTGGTCAGGATGATGGACTTGCCGCTAGGAAGTACGCCCTCGGGGGGGTACTGGTCAACGTCAACACCGATTACCCAGACTTTCTGTCCACTGGAAGCACGGTTCTTTGCCTCGTTGATAACACCAACGCCAACACCACCTGCTGCGGCGAAGATGACATCTACTCCACGGTCGTACATGGATGCTGCAATCTGCTGTCCAGCACTGATGTTGTCAAAAGAACCCTGATAAAGGTTGTTCTCTTGCTTCATCACAATCTTGGTACCATAGTTCTCATTGGCGAAAGCAACGCCCTGCTGGAAGCCCCCCCAATTGAACTTCTGTACAGCTGGGATTTCCATACCGCCGACAAAACCAAAATCGCCTTCCTTAAGCTGCAGAGCGGCAGCGAGACCAGCGAGGAAGCCGGATTCGTGCTCTGCATAGTAGACTGCAACTACGTTCGGTTCAATGCGGAATTCAGAATAATCAGCACTGTGGGGGGGTTCACCATCAAGGATGACGAACTTCACATTGGGATACTTATCCTGTGCCTCAAAGAGTGCAGTCTCAAACTTGAATCCTGGACATACAATAAAGTTATAACCAGCATCAACCAAGTTACCGATTTCCTTGAGGTAGTCAGCCTCAGTGGTCCCTGCGGGCTTGAGATATTTGACATCAAGCGCATAGTCCTTGCTTGCCTTCAAGATACCTTCCCAGGTTCCCTGGTTGAAGGATTTATCATCAATCGTACCAGCATCGGTGACCATTCCAACACGAAGATTACTCTTCTTTGCCCCCCCACCCTCATCGCTACCTTGAGCGAATGCAAACGAGCCAAGCATCAGGAAGATACAAAGCACTACAGCGAATTTTTTTCATACTGTCTTCTCCTATTTTTGTGATCATGCACAAAAAACTGTGTGAATTCATTCTACATTCACCTTGTACCGTTGTCAAACAAAGAAACCGCCTACAGGAAGCATTGATTCAAGACAAACCATTGAGCAAGAAACAGTTGTTCTTTCTTCTATTCATAGAAATTCTTCTGAACATAGAGAACCCCCCCCGATTTGTATCACCGGGGGGGGATCGACGGTACGTGCAATACCATATTTAGGTAGCTTGTTCAGCCTCCAAGCAAGCTAGTATGTAGGAACCTACCCCCCCTTTGAAATCATCCTCAACCACTGGTTCGCACACATAGTAGTGCATTGAACCATCACATAGGGATTCCC
>JDSH01000192.1_pt1 | contig 17887 bp, 22 predicted proteins | sample 199451 | NCBI WGS metagenome assembly JDSH01 (sample SAMN02584198, study PRJNA231836) | bioreactor metagenome | isolation source: continuous culture bioreactor electron acceptor NO2- transfer2 day 38 after... | place: Germany: Bremen | reverse complement strand
CCCACGATGGAGCACTGGTACCGGATGGGATCATCGTTCTCTGCTACCAATCCCAAGGCTTCCATGAGGGTATGGACTCCCTTGTATGCGTGCAACTGGCCAGCGTAGAGTAAGCGAAGTGGACCTTCGTTGCGTCTCCCCCCCTGCTCCCTCAGGGGGGGAAATTGAGTGATGGGAATGCCTTGGTAGATTACCTGGCTGCCCCCCCCGATGGGCATCCCTGCCTTGAGCAGGTTCTCCTTGAGCAACTTGCTGATACAGGTAGTGAACTCAAATTGCAATGATCGATTGGTAAGGGACTTGAAAACGGTGGCATCAAGAACCCATCTGATGAAGGCACGGGGGGGGAAAGGGCGAACCGCGCGGGAAGGTATCCACTTGGATGCTCATCATTGAACGTATAAACAACAGGTACCTCTGAACTCTCTGCCACTGCCGCACAGGAGGGCGTGAGACGGAGCATGCTCCACATGAATATGACATCGAAGGAAGATTTTGCAAGGAGATCCTTCATGCTTTGTGCATTATGACGAGCAGCTCTGAGCTTCTCTCTCCTCATCGCCCCCCCTTCAACCTTCTTGTCAAATGGCTGGAAGACATGCAGCTCACGAATAATGGAGTCTGTTGAAGGCAGGTCTCCCTGCGTACTGGTGAGTACAGTCACCGTATGGCCGGCATCTTCAAGCGCATCCACGACTTGGTGACACAGTATCTCGTACCCACAAGACAACGGGAGGAAACAGATTCGTTACAATCAAAATCTTCATACAAGCAGTCTAATCCATGTTACTATGGTTGCCAAGGAAGTTCGGTAAAGGAGCTGGTTCGTATGACAAAGGACGATAAACGAAAACTAACCGCCCAGATTGATGTGTGGCCACCGAATGCTGCATTCGCTGCCGATTGGAACTCCCTTTTGGAACAAACTCCTTTTGCCAGCGCCTTCGACCATCTCGAGTGGATAGAGATCGGCGTCGGCCAGTTTACCAAGGATGCAAAGATTCTTCCTGCCGCTTCCTGGACCAGGAAGGCACCTTGGCATGCATGGGAATCTTTCGCATGACAGAGGAGTCCGGCAAGATACTGCCACGGACTGTGGTACGTACCATTGAATTCAATTCACAAAGGATCACACCCTTTATTGGAGCCGACCAGCAAACCACGGCAGAGGCAATTGTAGCACTGCACGAGGCCATCAACAAACCAGTGGACTCCTTTGATTTCTTCAAGCTTGACCCACAAGGCGGGACCTTGGAAAAACTTTCCAGCATTCTTGAGGCAAAGGCAGTACCTCACTCCCTGGAAGTCTTCAATGAACAACCCTACTTCCCACTGGTGGAACCTGTTGAATATCTCTCAGATCGTACCCAGGGACACAGAAAGAGAATCCGGCGCTATACCCGAAAACTTTGGGAGAAATACCCAGATTACCACTTCACCCGATACCAGAGCAAAACTGATTTTACTGAAGAAAGTTTTTCCTCTGTCATGGAAGAGATACTTGCCCTTTTCGATGCAAGCTGGCAAGCAGAAGCACTTGCTGAGGAGAATGCCTTGGAGGACCTGAAGTCATTCTATCAACAGGTTGCCACAGTTTTCCTGGAGAAGGGCTTGCTCGATCTCTGTACCTTGCATTGTGATCACACACTTATTGCCTTTGAATTGAACCTTGTGTATCACGGGTCGGTCCATATGCTCTTTGGAGCATACAACCGAGACTATGCTGACTGGTCTCCCGGCAATGCCATACTCTCGGAAATCATTCAGGACTCCTACAAGAAGGAGTACGAGAAGATTGAGTTCGGGGGGGGTGAGTATCTAGATTACAAGAAGCTATGGACAAAGAGCATGGCGCCCTCCTACCATCTACGAGTGCATGGCAATACCTTACGTGCAAAAATCAAGAAGATCATCGACCGTTGAGAGGATGGGTGTTCATTGCACCATACATGGCAATATTCCAGACCATTGTCTCCCAGATAGTGAACTCATTATTGTTCACCAAGGACCATCCATCTGCCCATCGTCTCTGCTGTGGCTGCTCTTCCCAAACTGGATAGAGGGTATCAGAGACAGCCAACTGGTAGGCAGCTCCGCTTCGTCCAGAGGTTGGACCGTACAGGACAATGCCAGGAACCGGTGGCAAGCCTTTCTCGATTGCAGGCCAGGAATCAAGATGCAATGGACTATTGGGCTGCTCTGAGCCCAACCCTGTTACGAAGGACACCCCCCCAAGGGGGGGATTCAGGCCCAAGGCATAGTCTGCATACTGTGTGAGTATTGCGAAGTGTTTCTTTCGCTCCTCTTCACTCTTTGCGAGCCTATAGGCAAAGGCATGGACATCGGCATATCGCCCCCCCTGGGCGGTAGCCGCCCCCCCCAGCCGTAGGACTTGCTCACCCCCCCGAGCGGATAGAGAGCAGTATCCATATCGAACCCCCCCATATACCCACCCTTCTCTGCCTGACGGAAGAGCAATTCCTCAAGTGCCGTGGAGAGCTCCTCATCAACCATCTGATTGGTAAGCAGGTAACTGCTGAAATGGAACGTATGGCAGGTGGCTGTGATGTTACCAGGTCGGTATTGCTCTGGCCAGTATCCATCCTCTATGAGCAGGGCCTCTGCTTCTTGGCGGAAACGCTGGTGGAATACATTGGCATTATGGTTTTCACCTATTGTGGAGCTGGTCAGGTAGAGCTGGAGAGCAGCATACATGGTTGAGGTGGTGGGCTGGGCTGCTTCAAGCGCATTCCATGCGAGCAAGGCTCTTTCGTACAACTGAGCAGAGCGAGCTTCCCAGACTTCTCCATATTCCAGCAACAGGCGTGAAGCGTGGGCCATCATACCAGCGGTGAATGCAGAGACTTGTTCATCCACTGCAAAGGTACCATAGGAGAGCCTATCGGTATCGGCCTGGACAAGACCATACTCAGGATGGGAGGAGGTCTCAGTCCCTGCCATGACCATCCCATAATCAGGATCCATCGGATCGGTTATCTGCAGGGCTTCCCAACCCTGAATCGCCCAAAGGGCTTCATCCAGAAGATCAGGCAACCCATTGCCTGACTCTGGGATGGAGGCCTGAGCATCCAGGAAGTGGGTAGGAAATGCTTCAAGGTAGCTGAGCAACATGATCGGGACCAGGGTATGGTAAGGCCTCCTGTCAAAGTCCCCCCCTGCATCATGGTGTCCTCCTGTGATCGAGATCATAGGAGTGCCTTTGGGAACATCAATGAAAGTCGATTGTCCCCCCCATTCAGTCTTGGTGAGAGCTACCTCAGTGTGGCAAGCATCACGTTCATAGGGAGTATACGGCAACTCGAGTGCTGTACCACAGCGTTGGTGATAGAGTCCCCCTGAGGGCAGTGGTTGCTATCTGGTCGACTGCTTCATAGGAGATAGAAAATGGATGTGAAACACCCCCCCACTGAGCAATATGAATACGATAGGGACCTCCCCCCCTTTCCACCTCTGAGAGATCAAGGCGATAGACATACTCACCAGAGGTAATGGTATCCTCGTTCGTGATTGTGTCGTCTCCGCGGTACTGGACAGTGCCGGAGTAGACCATCGTTCCACCCTCCGTTATCACTGAGTAAGGAAGGTCCTCATTCACTTTTCTCGACCCACCGTCGCCCAGGAACACTCCCAGATTGGCATAGCGGACAGTGCTATCAGGATGGTAGCCAACCTGATTCACCTTGATCGACTCATTGAATATAACGCTATCATCGAACACAAAGGAGTGAGAGCCAAACGGACTTTCTATCTCATACCGTGCTTGATTTTCCAATGGTTCCTCAAGCTCGAGGTAGAGGGAGTACCCAACCTCAACGGGATAGGTATTGCCCTGTTTGGGAAGTTCATTCACCGACCGTACAGCATGGTAGACAGCAATTGGATGCTGGCCATTGATGAGCCAATCAGTGGGAACAGAAAGAAGCGGGTTGGAAGGGAGAGACTCAGGGTGATAGGAGTCGGTGAAGCTGACTACCAATATCTGGTCACTTGCCATATGCACCGACAATGCGGCCTCTGGTAATTCCTTATGCTCTCTTGCAGAGAAAAGCCGTTCAATTGATGGCATTGCACACAACAAAACAGGGACAGATACCAGCAGGATTACAGTAAGTACAATTCGTCTCAAACCCATAGCACAACTATAGAGTGAGTTTCCCAAGAAAGCAAATAGTTAGGTCTGTATGTTTTCGCTAATCTGGCTTATGATACAGGGAGACAACAAGCTGATACAGAACGGAGGAATCTCTATGCAAACTATCCAGGAACCGCAGGCCTTAGTGCTGATACCGGAAATCACCACACTCACCGCAGCAAACGCGAAAGAGTTCAAAGCTGCGTTGGAAGGACATCTTGAAGAGACGAAAACCATGGTTATCGATCTCTCTTCGGTGACATTCATTGACAGTACAGGTTTGGGCGTCCTCCTCTTTGCATTGAAAAGACTCAATCAGAAAGAGGGTGAACTGAAGCTTTGCAACGTCACCAAGCCGGTACGAGTGCTGTTCGAACTTGTACGATTGCATCAGATCATGGAAGTCTACAACTCACGTGAGGAAGCTCTGGCCTCATTCTCTTCATAGGGAGGCAAGGGTTGAAAAAGAAATCAGTCAGCCTCTGTGTCTTTATCGATGCTTTCGGGTGGGATCTGATGAAAACACATCCTTTTCTGGATGATGTACTGACCCATAAGCAACCACTGGACACCATCTTCGGATACAGCTCTACCTGTGACCCTACCATTCTCACAGGTCTGCTGCCACGTGAACATGGCCACTTTTCTTTTTTTCGCCTATGCCCCCCCAGAGCAATCCCCCCCATTCAGACGCTGTCTGTTTATTCAACTGATGCGTCTGGTCCCAAAATCCCTTTCCAGCCGAGGCAGGGTTCGCAACATAGCAAGCCGTATCCTACGCCGTCGTCTTGGATATACCGGGTACTTCAATATTTACAACATGCCGTTCAAGTTGCTGCCCTCCTTCGACTATACTGAGAAGAAGGACCTCTACCAGAAGGGAGGTATCAACAGCGGCAGCGATACCATCATGGATTATGCCAGGGATAACAAGCTGGATTTCTTTCTTTCAGACTGGAAAGCAAGCGAGACAGACAACCTCAATGCACTCACCCAGTCACTGACTGATCCGAAGAGAAATGTGCAATTTGCCTATCTCTACATGGCAAGCATGGATGCAATCCTGCACCAATGGGGGGGAACACAAGCAAAACCGGTTGAAGAGAAGATCAAATGGTATGAAGAACAACTATACACCTTGCTAGCCACTGCCCATGAACAGTATGAAGAGGTACGGGTACACCTGTTCTCGGACCATGGAATGACGGATATCGAGAGCACCTGTGATCTTATGCCGTATATCGAAAAGACAGGGCTGGTTTTTGGAGAGGACTACGCTGCTGTCTATGATTCAACGATGGCCCGATTCTGGTACCTCAAGCCCCCCCATGCTGAGAAGATAATCAGGGAAACACTGAAATCGCTTGATTGTGGTTCCTTTCTCAGCCAGGAGACAATGAATCGTTACGGTATTGATTTTCCTAATAATCGCTATGGGGGGGATGATTTCTACCTGCTGAACCCTGGGGGGGTACTCTTGGTGCCAAGTCATATGGGAGAAAGACCCTTGAAAGGCATGCACGGATATGCCATAGAACACCATGCATCGGTAGCTTCCTATGCCTCAAACGTGCAAATAGAGCCTAAACCGAAACGCTTGGATGACTTATACGCCATCATGAAAGGGGGGGAAATTGACCGATGTCTGAAGCAAGAGCAATCCCAGTAGTCATTAGAAGCCACAATGACCTTTCCTACCTGAAAGATACACTTGCAATGGTATTTGCCCAGAGTCTTGCTGCTTCAGTGCATGTTTTTGACAACGACTCGAGTGATGGCACACTGGACTATCTAGCCTCACAGAATGTAACGGTTCATCGTGTCCCAGAGGGTACATATATCCCGGGGGGGGATGTGCTTAACCGCGCCATGCAAACAGTGGATCCATCGCAACCCTTTGTAGCATTCCTCAACTCCGATTGCACCCCCCCTCTTGATGAACATTGGTTGGAATATCTACTTGCAAGCTTCAGCGAAGGCGTAGCTGCCGTATTCGGTAGACAGGTGCCAAGACCTGACTGTAAACCTCTGTTTGCCAAGGATACCGAGGACACGTTTGGCGATGGAGAAAGACAAAAAACTTGGAAACACTGCTTTTCGATGGCTAGTTCAGCGATCAGGCGATCAGTTTGGGAAAGTATGCCATTCAGGACAGATATCACCTACTCTGAGGACATCGACTGGACATGGCGGGCAAGACAAGAAGGGTGGAAGATATCCTATGCGAAGGACTCCCAAGTCTACCACTCGCATAACTATACCCCCCCGTCCCAGTTCTATAAACGTCACCAGGGAGAAGGAAGAGCTGAGGCCCATATCTTCACCTGGAAGGCTTGGGAGAGATCCTTCTTACGCTACTCCCTGCTACCATTTCTTCGTCAGATAAAGAGCGACTACATCTATGCAATCCAGAAAGGTCATCCCTCTCTTTTTGTTCGCTCGCCGATACTACGGCTCTCCCAACTGCGAGGTCGCAGGAAGGGATTCTTGCAAGGACTTAAGGAAATAATTCATGAGCAATAATGAACGGTACTCCTTCGCGGGAACAGATACATTCGAGAGCTTTCTGGGTACCACCCTTCAGGAATTGGGAGCGCGCATTGCCCAAGGGTTTGGAACACACTGTCAGGCCGTTATCCTTGGTGGTGGGTATGGAAGAGGGGGGGAAGGCGCATGTGTAGTTTATGAGGGAGAAGAGCGTCCATACAATGACTTCGACCTCTTTGTGGTCACTGACCAAGCAATGGATATTCCTCAGGCTGTACATGATGTACGTAAAGAGTATGAACAACAGCTGGGTATTGATGTAGATATCGGAAAGCCTCTTCCTATACAAGCCTGGCAAACCTACCCCCCCATACCCTCATGTGGCAGGACCTTCTCGATGGGCACAAGGTTATCTATGGTGAAGCTGATATACTCATAAGGACGATGAGCAAGTCGATGATGGAGCCACTGCCGAAGACAGAGGCAGCAAGACTTCTTCTGAATCGTGGATCAGGGCTCCTACAGGCGATGAAAGAGACTCAAGTGAAGCAAAGTGAAGATCCAGACTTCATCCGTCGGAATTACCAGAAGTGTGCGCTTGCCTTGGGTGATGCACTCCTTATCTCCGCTTCTGTGTATAAGCCACCGCTCTCCTACCGAAGAGAACAGATTGGGGGGGGTTTAACCCAGCTTCCATCTCCCAAATCATGGAACTCTATCAGCGAGCTGCTGACTTCAAGGTGCATCCAGATGATTCCCACAGCGAACCTTCCCTGGAAGATCTCAAAGAGATGGCAAACCTCTGGGTGCAGGTCTTCCTGCAAACAGAGAAGGAACGTACCGATAGGAGCTGGAAAGATATCTATGCCTATGCAAAGGATGGGTTTATCAGGGAACCACTGCAACACCACTTCCCATTGTTGGCAAGGAACCTGGTAAAGCAAGCAAGGTTGGGAAAACTATCCTGGCGTTATCCACGTGAACGACTGTATGGTATGCTGGGAATCCTTCTCATTGAAGGAAAGACAGAGCGCAAGCTATGGCAAGAGAAGGTTGACTCCTTCTTGCGTGTGTGGGAAACCTGCAACTGATCTTACCTGAACAGACCTTTGATATAGCGGGCAATCAGCTTCGCATTGTAAGAGAAGGAATCGACAACATGGTAGTACATCTCCGAGGAGAAGAGCATCTCCTCCTCAGGATACTCTTCATAGAGGATGTCGGCCTCAGTGATGATGCCTGGCTTGCTGGAAAGGTAGAGCTGTTGCCATTCCTTGGATAGTTTCTCAAAATCCTCGGTGGTACGAAACGGAACCCCCCCGCAGAAACGTGCTTTTCCTAGAACCACTTGCCAAAGTCCAAGGAGGAAGATCCACCGGGCGTGCCACCTGATCCCTCCCTTTTTCTCGGAACGTCTACGGAGGGTAGAGATGGTAATGGTCCGCTTCTTTCCCTCATCGATTTGTGGAATCGCCAAAACTGAGATTTTCTCACGCTTCCGACGGTACACAAACCGATTGATACCAAGTAATACCAACAGTATCGGGGGGGAAGTAAGGAGTGCGAGAAAAAAACGCAATAAAGCGGGAAGCTACACTCACCCTGAGCAGATTATGTGATCGTTCTTCCTGCTCAACCGAGGATGTCAGAATTGCATCACTGGCAACATACGCGCTATCCAAAGCAACGTTGAAAATGGTGTTCTGGTTGACGACACAACGGCGTACCTCAAGGTTCTTTCCTACATAGCTGCCACTAAGCACTGAGGATTCAATAATACTGCTTCCGTCATCGATGATACACCCATTCCCAATCTCACAACGGGGGGGACCAATTACCGTATTCTCCCCCCCAAGATTGACCTGGCTGCCGATGTATACCGGTGCGATAATCGTGCAGGAGGGATGCATCTTGGTACCTGCTCCTACCCAAACACCCTCACGTAGTTCCTTGCCCAATACGATCAAGGTTCCTCCATTTCTGGACAAGACATTCTCCACTGTCTTTAAATATGCCTTGGCATCGGCAACACAGAGTGCTTCAAGCGGAGTGGAGGGAAGTGACGAAGGATCTGTAGCATTGCTGTAAAACCAGCCAGTATCCTCATTCTCACGTGTGAGGAATCTTGCAGGGTCTTTGAGATGGGTCTCTTTCAAGCAAGGAAGGTAGCGTGCATTGCACCAGAGAACAGGCTCATCACCGGAAAATGAAGAGGATTTTGCAACCCGATCCTTCACCGATACACCCCCCCGTTTGACCAAGTGATAGGTAACAGAAATCCCCCCCCACCGTTCACCATCCCCCCCGATGAACTGTTCGAACTTCTCGGCGTTATCTGAAAGGAAAATGGCCAGATGTTTTGCACCAAGACGGGCAATGTATCCGAGAAGATGATGGAGGAAGGGTTTACCCATGATGGGGGGGAGAAAACAGGTCAATGTATCAAGATCACTCCCCCCGAGGAGGAAAGCGACGGAGAATCGGTAAAATCACATACTACATTCATTGCTTCATCCACTCCTTCTTCCTTGCCTGATTCTCAACTTCATGAGGCGGACGATAAACACCACATTCCCAACTATATATCTGCGCCACATTCTACCCGGTTCCAGGAGCAGACGCCAGACCCATTCCAAGCCAATTTTCCGCATCCAAAGTGGCGCGCGGCTCACTGTGCCCGAATAGAAGTCGAACAGGGCCCCCCCTACGCCCATGCAGAGGGGGGGGACCTGCAACAGGGATCGGACTGACGCTATCCACTTCTCCTGGCGGGGGGGCACACCGAGGGCAACAAGCAGGAGTTCTGCCCCCCCACTTGCATTGATTGCCTCGATCACAGATGATTCCTCTCCTGTCTTGAAATAGCCATGATAGGTCCCAGCAATGATGGAAGAGCCGGTATACTCCTCTGCCCAACGAGCTGCTTTCTCAGCAACCCCCCCCGGAGCAGACCCCCCCAGAAGGAACATACGCTTCCCTGTCTTGGCGAATCGGGAACAGAGCAGTGGGAATAGATCAGTTCCATTCACATTATCGACAATGGGGGGGCAGCCAAGTGTCGAACCAGCAAGGCGAATACCCGAACCATCCGCAAAAAGGGCATCTGCGTTGGCTAGAATAGCATGATACTCTGCATCCTTGGCAGCCACGTTGATACAATGGGCATTCACAAAGTGCATGGTATGCAGCCCCCCCTCAGTTGTTGCATCAATGCGATCGAGAGCCTCTTCCTTGGTGATGTTGGTAATGGAAAGTCCAAGAAGTTCCAGATCTTTGCTCATCTTCCTAATATGCCCCCCCTTTTCCGGTCAAAACTGCTGGTATTGTCTTAAGTATCAACTTCAAATCCAACCAGAACCCGTGGCTCTCAATGTAGAGCACATCCAGCTCCACTTGCTGCTTGAATCCAATCTCAGAACGTCCACTTACCTGCCATATTCCTGTCAGTCCAGGCTTAACCTCAAGTCTTCGCCTGTCTTCCTGGGTATAGAGGGCCACCTCGCGTGGAACCGGGGGGGGACGGGGGGGCCCTACAATGGACATGTCCCCCCCGATCAGCACACACCAGAGCTGTGGCAACTCGTCAATACTGAACCGCCGGATGAACCGTCCAATGGGCGTAACCCTTGGATCTTTTTTTTCATCTTGAACGTCACATCCCCCCCTGCACGGTCAGCCTGTTGCAACAGGGTATCCTTCAAGGCATCGGCATTCAGTACCATGGAACGAAACTTGGGGGGGAATGGGAATTCCTCTCCATGTAACCCAACCCGCTTCTGTACATAGAACACCGGTCCCCCCCGGTCGGTTATCTTGATCAATAAAGCAACGACAAGGAACAAGGGGGGGGAGAGCAGCACCAATGCAGTGAGGGCAAGCACGATATCCATCAAACGTTTGAATACAAGTGTTGCTTTTACCACGAACAACCACAGTTGTCGTTTAATCTTTGCCTTTCGGCTTGTCATCGTAGCATGCTGGTATTGGCGAATCATCTGATCAAGCCGTGCCCGTCTCTTGGATGCGTCAAGGAACGCTCTGCTGGTCTTCGGGTCAATGCGGGTAACATACCCAGAGACAGAAACGGCAGCCTCATCCAGTATCTCGTCTGCCTCAATGGTGATATCGGCAAAATTACGGGACAACTCCCCCCCCGACGGCTTGCCCTCCCCCCCCGTCTTCTCCCTGAGAATTTCCTGGACCTCATCAGACAGCGATTTCCCCCCCGCACCCTTGCGTTCCTGCAGTGATCCAAAAACCGCAACCGTAATATCCACTTTCGATGCTTCAAGATAAATCTTCAGATCAACCTTAGTTCTCAATTTCTCCACTTTGAGGGCATTTTCTGCATAGAGAAGAATGAAATGGGCATCTGTTTCCGCTGTAACCGTACCAGGTAACGTATCCTGTGGGAAAGAAGAAATATCAATCAGCTTGGTTTCCCCCCCGAGTTGATCGGCAAGTTTTTCAGCAAATTGAGCACAGCGCTTTAGGATGGGACTATCCAAAAGAATGACAAACGGCATACTCAATGCCTCCTCTTATGCGTAGAATACGTGGTTTGAAATGACTGAAGGGTTAATTCTGTTGTCCGCTCCCAAGAAAAAGAAGCTGCCCAAGTAAGGTTCGCCTTAACCAGGGACTCCTGTTTTCTCTGTCTTGGAGCAAATCCACCAGAAGGGTTGCCAGACCTTGGTAATCATCAGGATGAAAGCGTAGGGTTTGCGGTCCACCGATCTCGACCAATGATGCTGCATCGCTGGTCACCACAGGGGGGGTTGCCGATGCCATAGCCTCCAGGACGGGAAGTCCAAATCCCTCAAAGCGGGAAGGAAGGACAAACAGCGAAGCCCCCCCTTGATACAGCAGAGGGATATCATCCCAATCAACAAAACCTGGGAAACGGATATCCTTGGCATAGGCTGAATGTTCAGCCTCCTCGTGTATCTCTTCGGCACGTTCCTTGTCAGGACCAGGGAGTACCAACAGGAAGGGGGGGTCATCCATGGCATCCCTTGCCAAGGAGAAGGCCTTGATCAGGTTGACATGATTCTTTCCTGGGTGCTCAAGGCGAGAGATATAGAGAAGGTAAGGTTTGTCATAGCCGAATCGTTTTGCGATATCTTCTCGTGCAGCTTGCAGATCTACAGGTGGCTTGAACCTATTCTGGTCTGCAGCAAGGTGGGTTACGGTGATCTTCTCATCCTGCACGGCTACAAAACGCATGATGTCATTCTTGGAGAATTCACTCACGGTCAGGACATGGTCAAGACGCCTGATCAGGTGAGGGAGAATCTTGCGATTGAAAAACGAGTGGATGAAATCGTACTTCTCCTTGATGTGCAAAACTGCAAGGTCGTGTACGGTACCCACGGTCGGGCAGTTCAGTCGACCACTGAGGCGCCGGTTTGCGGCAGGGAAAAACACAAGGTCATAGTTACGCTGACGCACCAAGGAAGGCAACTTTACCTGATTCCAGAAAAAGTTATGAATAGGATTCCTATCTGCATCTTCCACTGCGTACCATCCGATATGCGTCAACCCCCCCTTCAGATAGTAGTCGGCGTCCTCTTTGGGGGGGCCAATCAACTCAAAAGTGTATCCACTATCCTCCTTCAGGGCATCAAAGCGGACCAGAAGCTCCCGAAGATAGCTTCCAATCCCTGATTTTCCATGGTCAGTTCCAAATGTTGGAATACCTATGAACATTGTGTAATCCTCTCCTGTATCAGGTCTATGAGTTGTGTTATGAAGCGTCAAAAGAGAATCGTTCAAGTACGTTTTCCCTTCCTCTCCTGCCCAATTCACTGGCAAGTTGGGAGTCCTCAGCAAGGCGATCGATTGCACGAGCAAGAGACGCCTCATCATTCACAGGGAAAAGCAGGCCTGTCTCTCCATCCTCCAACCAATCAGGGATTCCCCCCCCAACCTCTGAAGCTATTACAGGACGTTGTCGCAACAGGGCTTCCAGTCCAACCATACCAAACGGCTCAGGCCATCTGGAGGGAACAACAACCATCATAGCCTCATCATACAGCTCTCCAAGCTGGTTATGCTCCACCCAACCCAGGAACTGTACACGTTGGGCAATACCTAGCTCAACGGAGAGGGAGTGAAGGAACTCCTCATCATTACCAGCACCCACAATGGTAAGTGTAAGCGTACTACGAATCAAGGCAAGGGCTCTCAATAATGTGTCCACGCCCTTACCTCGTACCAGTTGTCCTACATAGAGAATGCCCCCCCCGGTATCAGTAAGGGGGGGTACTGGAGATTTCTCAAAATCACTTACAGAGGAGGAATCACCTTGATGGAGTCGGAAGAAAATCCATTTCTCAGGAGCTCCTTGCGCATATAGGAACTCCCTACCACCACACACTCCAATGTCCGGTTACGAGCTAACTCACGCAGCTTTGGAAGAATGGGAGCATAGGCTATCTTTCCCTGTTTTCGCTCAAGAAACGCAAGGTCAAGACAACAAGCAAGTCCTGCCTTATATGTACAGATCTTTCTGGAGAAGGAAAGATACTTATGCCGCCTCGGGCAGTAGATATCATGGTCATGGAACATACGTATGAGAGGAATCCTCCCCCCCCTACGGCCGTAAGGATTGGTTGGATGGAGTCCCACTTATGGATGTAGATACAGTCAGGGCGGTCCCTATCAAGCACCTCCTTCCAGGTAGAGGACTGCAATGAGTAGGAGGCATTGAAGTGACTGGCGAACTCACTGGTCGCCCTGCCTGAAGCATACTGGTATGCAATGCTGCAACTGTAGCCTCTCAGACGAAGTCCATCACAGGCCAGGATGATATGTTGCTCAACACCTCCAACATAGCCGAAGGTTGTGTTAACGAAGAGTATCTGCATACACACTCCTGTAGATGGATATCAATTCATCGGTAATATGATCCCAACTATACCGTTCTTTAGCGGTTTGCAGTCCATTGAAAGCTAGTTTGTTCCGTAGTTCCTCTGACTCAGCGAGCCTGATCACACAACTGGCAAGGCTGTTTGCCTGAGAGACTTCAGCTTCCACCGAAAGACCGTTATACCCATCCTCCACCAAACGTTTGAGCCCCCCCCAACATGGCTTACAACTACAGCAAGTCCACTTGCCCAGGCTTCCAATACAACCATGCCAAATGGCTCATGCAATGAAGGCAGCACAAAACAATCTGCACTGTGGTAAGCATCCACCAAGCGGGAGTCTCCATAGGAGAAACCATCAAGCAGTGTCACGTGCTCCTGAAGCCCCCCCAGTTCTCCGACCTGCTTCACTACCTTGGCTCGATACGCAGGATTGGTAGGAGGCCCGATCATCAGAACATGGGCCTTTGGTACTTTCTGCAGTATGTGTGGAAGTTGCGTAACCAGGGCAAGCTGGTTCTTCTGCTCATCTACCCGTGCTACGGTCAAGAGAAGAAAAGCATCCTCAGCAATCCCATACGTTTGCCTGAACTCCTTGCCCCCCCTCCCATTTGCAAAACGGTCGAGATCGACACCATTGGGAAGATAGTGTACCTGGTTCTTGGGATACTGTTTATGCATCACCTCATACTCTTCCAATCCGACACAAAGGATGGCAGAGGCATCATCCAAGACCCTTCTGGAGCCAACAAGCAAGCCAAGTACCTTGCCCCCCCACTCAATTGCATGCTTGGTAGGGTCTGTCCAAGTCTTTCTCTCTGAGGTCGGAACAGCAAAATATCCACCATGGAGGGAAATAACATATGGAATATGCCTGATTTTCGCACAGAGCCGAACAATACCCCCCCCAAGCCTCTTTCCGGTGTGCAGGTGAAGAATAGCTGGTGGTCGTTTCTCGGTCAGCAACCTAACCATCAAGGACCAGGAGAAGAGGTTGCCAGCCTTGCGATCCAACTGCAAGGAATCTTCACGACTCAGGCCAAGGTATGGGTAGAAATAGGAATACCGCCTGATGGGTATTCCCCCCCTGAATTGCTCGGATCTCGTGGTATTCAGTGCCTTGGTGGTCAGAATCTCCGTGGGAAAACCACGTGCCAACAAGCGGGTGGATACCTCGGTGATGAAGGTTTCTGTACCTCCCCCCCATTCATCTTGCACAAAGCGCCTGGGGGGGACGTGGGTGATATGCATAGGGGGGGTTTCCATAGCTTGAGTATAGGGTAGCGATTGCCATTTTACCACTGATTTATCCGTCCGTCGTTGACAGAATGGCAACGGGGGGGAGGGGGGGATAATGAGCCAAACGGGGGGGGAACATCTATGCTTGACTCAATTCGTGTGATTATGGTTTTGGAAGCTACAGGCTCCAAGGAATTATTGGCAAATTATCTCAAGAGTCAGATTGAGCATATAACCCATGTCGATACAATGGTGGATGCCCTGTCCACCGTCAAGCGTCAACGTTTCGACGTAGCCATCCTCTCCAATGATTTGGAAGACTATTACTCCATTGAGAATATGATCAAGATTCTCAATGATATCGGTTCAATCGATGACATTCTTCTGGTCAGTGAGAAAGAACTTCCCCCCCCGATTCTCCTGCGATATCCCTGGAAAACCCAATGGAAGCCCATGTACGTATTCTTCGTGAGCTGGAGAAATTCTCGTTGCATACGGGAGCGAAACCACTGAGAAAGCGTGCAACCAAGGGGGGGGAAGCCTTGCAAACACCTCCCTCTTTGACAGTGTGCCTTCCGGACTGTACCGAATCAAGCCAACTGGTGAGTTTGTCGAACTCAACCAGACACTGGCCAATATTTTCAAGGCCCCCCCAAGCATTGAGGTCATAGAATCAGACAACTACTTCTCCATGTTTGTCGACCAGGAAGAGCTGAAAACTTGGCAGGAGATCATAGAGAGGGATGAGAATATCCACGGCTTGGTCTTTGAAGTTGAACGATACGACGGGCAGACCATCTGGATCCGGGATACCGTTCGCACAGTGTACAATGAAGATGAAGAAGTGTGTTTCTATGATGGTTCAGCTGAGGATATCTCGGCGCAGAAACGATTGGAGGATAAGCTGGCATTCTTGGCAACCCAAGATATCCTTACAGGCCTTCCCAACCGAAACTTCTTCCATGATCAAGCGAAGTTAACCGTCAGCCAAGCCCGTTACTCCGATGATTTGGTTGCCTTTCTGGTCATCGATATTGATCATTTCACGACCATCAATGAGAACCACGGATTCAAGATGGGAGACAAGGTTCTCCAGATTGTAGCCTCCCGGGTTAAAGCACAGCTGAGAAAAAGCGACCTGGTCAGCCGTCTGGGAAGTGACAAGTTCATTGTGTTGCTCAATGGTATCCGTATGAGAAGAGACGCCCTGGCGGTTGCAAAGAAGATCCAGACTGCCTTTGCCACTCCCTTTGAGTTACCAAATACCACCATTGAAGTATCGGCAAGCTTGGGTATCAGCCTCTATCCAGAGCATGGTGATGACATCAACACGCTTATCAAACGAGCAGAGATTGCTACCTATGCAGTCAAGGACAGGGAACGTGGAGGATATATGATCTACTCAGATATACTCTACAACGATGAAAACCCTTCCCAAGATGAGGTCTAGCATGCAAAGAGACAGATGGACAGGCCTGGCAGGAGTATTTCTCGTGGTTGTTCTCGCTCTTGTTTTCTCTGGATGCACTACCACTGGCAGCAAGATCCCAGAGAAAGAGGCCTATACAATAGGCAGCTTGGGACCAGCTGGTGGATTGGTGTTCTTTGATAAGGGAGATGCATCCGGTGGTTGGCAATACATGGAAGCAGCCCCCCAGCAGATACCGAGATGTTAGCAAGGTGGGGGGGAACAACCTCTCTCGAGGTGGACACAAGTGTCGACCTTGGAAGCGGAGAAGCCAACACACAAGAACTCATGGAGCAGGACCCTGCCTGGAACGAAACAGCAGCTGTGTACTGTACGAATCTCATGGTCGGTGGCTACAACGACTGGTTCCTCCCTTCAAAGGATGAACTCTCCCTCTTGTTCTCTGCCCTTGCAAGGACCAATAGAGACACCTTCCGTGGAGAGGGATTTGCCTACTGGAGTTCTTCCTCCTATGATGGGGGGGAACGAGCTTGGGCACAAGGGTTCTCCAATGGCGTACAGGGTAAAGTCGAAAAAGAAGAATTATTGGTTGTACGAGCAGTTCGAGTCTTTTAGGGAGACGGAAACGTTTCCTTGTCTTCTACCGTGATGGCTTTACCATGTTGTACCTCAATTAAGGTAAGTTCCGTCTCGGCAATGATGGTATGCTTGACCCCCCCTCTCTTGATGGAGATCACATCAGAAGCTTTTACTGCTCTCATCTCCCCCCGTCCATGACTACAATCCCTTTCCCCCCCCAATGACAGTCCACACCTCATCACGTTGTCTGTGACTGTGGTAGTGCATCTGCCCTCCCGCCTGAAGGATTGCCTTGATGGTCAGACTCTCCTTCCCGACATCGAGGATGCGAAAACTTCCCCCCCAGGATTTCTCTGCAAACATGATCGGTTGCTTGAAGGATTCAACATACTGCTTGATCTGGCTCGAGCGCTCCTTATCAGAGACAAGCACACCTTCTGCACTGGCACAGATAATGACATCATGCAGACCCATTGCAAGAATGGGGGGGATGTCAAGCTCATTGATGATTTGCACATCAGTACAAGAATCGTCCATCTCACCGATGCGACAATAGGCTCGCTCAGGGATTCAATGAGTGTGTTCCATGTACCGAGATCCTTCCACATACCTTCATACCGCATCACCTGAATCTCTGATTCCTTCTCAACAACGGCATAGTCGAAACTGATTTTATTGAGGGTTTCGTACTTTGCGAACAGATCATGGTAATCAGTAAAATCAATGAGGCTGTGAGCAGTTTCCAGTAGAGAGCCCAAGCGGAACGCGAAAACCCCCCCTGCGTTCCAGAGAGCCCCCCAGAGGAGATATAGGTCTCTGCGGTTGCAGCATCTGGTTTTTCCTTGAAGGTAGAGACCTTGCTTACAGAATTGCCATCAGAGGGGGGGATGATGTACCATACTTCTCACTGGGATAGGTAGGTTCAATACCCAAGAGAACCAAATTTGCCTCACCCTTCTCTGCTTGCTTACCCACTTGCTCAAGCATGGAGAAATACGCATCGTCCACGAACGGGTCCACAGGGCAGACAACCACAGCCTCTTTCTCCCCCCCTACATTCTGCACATCGTGCATATAGGCAGCAGCAAGCGCAATGGCAGGAAAGGTATCACGACGCAGGGTTCTACGGAA
>JDSH01000191.1_pt1 | contig 17915 bp, 24 predicted proteins | sample 199451 | NCBI WGS metagenome assembly JDSH01 (sample SAMN02584198, study PRJNA231836) | bioreactor metagenome | isolation source: continuous culture bioreactor electron acceptor NO2- transfer2 day 38 after... | place: Germany: Bremen | reverse complement strand
ATTGGTCAATTCAGCGATAATATTAAACTGTTCGAGAGTAGCAACCAGGAGCTTCCCTTGGTTGACCGTCTGTTCGTCAACCACATCACCTATCTGTGGATACGTAACCAAGATGGATTCATCAGGATATTGATAGGTTATTCGCTTTCGGTTGATCAGGCGCTTCCCTCATTTTTGGAGGAAAGGCCTCCTACCCCCCCGCTCGCACTTTCCAGGGGGGGATCTTCCTCATGCTCAGGGCTTTCAGCTTTTACAACCTCCCCCCCTTCCAGTATGCCGCCATTTGTTGGCTGAGCGGTACTCTTGGGAGCGAAGCCAGGTTCTGATGGCACCTCTTGTTTGGGGGGGGTGAACTCTGTCTTTGGTTGGTTAGGTCGGAAGAAGGGATCATTCACCTGTTGGTTGGGAGCAGGCTGCTCCTTCTCTTTTGGTTCATACTGGACCGAGAGAATCCGCTCCCTGATATTCATATGCTGAGAAGACTTGGATGAAGGAGCTTCTTTCTTCCCTTGTTCCTCTTCCACGGCCTGCGCGAGCATGCTCTTTACTTTTCCTTGCGGTTCATTCCTCCGTGCATTGTTCTTCCTGGGTGCCTTCCCTACTGCCTCCAGTGCACCCTGCAGAAAACCTGAGAGTTGAACAGGTTCTTTCCTATGCTTCTCCTCTACTTTTGGTTGGGGGGGATGCGTTTCTGCTTCTTTTTTTCTGTGCTTCCAGCTCTCTCTGTTTTCTCTCTAGGTAGGTTAATCCATTATTTCGTTTTCGCTCTTCTCCCAGCGTATGCAACGCCCCCCCAATGCTAACCTTTCCCACCTGCATCTCTTTCACCGCAATGGTATCCTCCTGCGGAGTCTTCCTGTCAACAGAGGTATGCTTTTTTTGACAAGCTTTCCAGGGAAGGCACCTCTGCAATGGGAGGAAAAGCTACCTTTTGGTCAGCAAAACTGGTTCCTTCGATGACCTCTTCAGCCGCAACAGGTTTCTTGTTGAGGGTAATGGTTTCCTCTTCATCCTCTACTGGACCCTGCCCCCCCTTCGAACCATGATTTTTCTTTTTTCCACCCTTCTCCTCTTGAGTCTGGAGCCGTTCGTTTCTTGCAGTCTTGAATCGTTTCATTCCATCCCCCCCAATCAAGGTGAGAATGACAAAAAGTGCCATTTCTGCAAAAAATACAAGGACCACACGGAAAGAAGCACTACGAAGGTCTTGCGGGATGGTTCGTATCACGAGCGGAAGAGTACTTCCCTGCATCAGATGACTAAGGGTGTAAAGTGTATAGCCATAATGCCGGTAAGGGGGGGGATCAATACATAGAGGAAGCGATTTCGTGCTCTGAAGGTGAAAATCATAATCGTCCACAGACCAAGTAGAACCGCAAGAGGGATGAGAGAGAGGGGGGGGCAGGAGGAACAGTAAAGGAGAAAGTCCGATTCAGAAGGGAGTTGGCCCAAGTAAAGATACTGAGTTCAATTCCGAAAAGCGGTAAAACTTCCAGAGCACCTACAAATAGCGTCAAGAGGAGGCAAACCACCCCCCCTACTACAAGAGAAACTTTTCCACGGCTTTCCTTCACAACTCGCTCCTTTCTAGGTAAACACCCTTGCCTTCAGATGGTATCAAATCTTTGTAAGAACGCAAAGCGTACGATTTGCATCCAATTGGGGGGGAACCGCAAGAGGGATGAACTCAGCACTCCACTGGCTTTTACATTGTGATGAAACCTGGATCAGTTCTGTTTCAACCTGTTCTGCCACACCTTTGTATGCACAGATTACACCACCATCGCTCAGTATAGGATCTACATCATCGAGAATTTCCACCAAAGGCCGAAAAGCCTGAACGTAATTACATCGAACTTCTGGCGTACCTGCTTCAAGTCCTGGGAGATAATCTGTACCCGAGGGAAAAGACCGGTTGCTACAAGGGCATTTCGCAAAAAATTCACCCGTCGCTCCATCCGCTCCACCAAGGTGAAGGAATAGTCTTTCAGAGCTATGGAAAGAGGAATCCCCCCCGGTAGGCCTGCCCCCCCTGAACCAAGATCTGCAAAGGATGGGCTCTCATACTTCCGGGCAAGCTCACTGATCTTCCCTACTGCCGAAAGACTGTCAAAGATATGCCGAATGACCAAATCATTTCCTTCAGCACCAACCAACTTGTAAACAGGGTTGAAGAGTTCCACCTCGGCTATATACCGCTGCAGTTGCTGCATCTGCTCAGAGGAAAATGAAAGGTGCATTGCCTCAAGGCCTTCCTCGATCAAGGCCGCATACTTACCGCTCACGTTTTCCTCCCCCCCTGTCCAGATGAACGATCAAGAGGGCAATATCACTGTTGCGCACTCCGCTGATCCGGGAAGCCTGCCCCCCCACTGAAATGGGCATTACTTTTTTGAGCTTCTCCTTGCCCTCCGCACTTAAGCCATCCAATGCATCATAGTCAAAATCCTGACTGATATGGAGACTCTCCAGTTTCTCAAATCGGTTGATCTGTCGCTCCTGGCGGTTAATATAGCTTCATATTTCACATCCAGTTCCACTTGGTACCGGATAGGCTCCTCAAAGGCAGAGAGTTCAGGAATAGTTTCTTGCAAGCTTGCCATCGTAACCTCAGGCATCTTAAGTGCCTGTATTGCACTCTTATCGGCTACCTTACGCTGACGAAGCAGATCCTTCACCGTTTCCATCTTCTCCATCTTCTGCTGAAGACGGGAGAGGCTCTCTTCAGACTGTAAACCTACACGGAACCCTTTCTCGGTAAGGCGTTGGTCACAGCTGTCATGCCGGAGGTTGAGACGATATTCCGCTCTACTGGTGAACATACGGTAGGGTTCTTTGGTCCCCCCCATTGTTACCAGGTCATCGATAAGGACCCCCCCCGTGTAGGCTTCATTACGACTGAGTACCAAAGGCTGTTCTCCTTTGAGCTTCTGCGCTGCATTGATTCCTGCCATCAATCCCTGGCAGGCTGCTTCCTCGTATCCACTGGTACCGTTTGTCTGTCCAGCGATGAACAGATTCTCAACCAGCTTACTCTCCAAGGAAGGGAAAAGCGCTTGTGGATCGATGAAATCATATTCTACAGCATAGGCTGGACGCATAATCTGGGCATGCTCCAAGCCAGCAATGCTGTGCACAAAGTCCCATTGCACATCTTCAGGAAGGGAGGAAGAGATACCATTAAGATACATCTCCTCAGTCCCGATACCCTCCGGTTCCACGAAAATCTGATGTCTGTCTCGGTCAGGGAATCGCACCACCTTATCTTCAATCGAAGGGCAATAGCGAGGACCGGTACCAACAATCTTTCCACCATAGAGAGGGGGGGAACGATGGATATTATCCTGGATGATTGCATGGGTCTTCTCATTGGTCCATGTAATGTAACAAGGAACCTGGGGGGGTCTGTTGATGCTGTCATAATCGAAACTGAAGGGCATCATAAGCTCTTCCCCCCCATCCTGTATTTCCATCTTGTCGAAATCCAGGGAGGATTTGCGGACCCTCGCAGGGGGGGTGCCTGTCTTCAAACGCCCAACCGGAAAACCCTTTTTCCTGAGATTGGTACCCAGTCCAATGGCAGCCGGCTCGTCCAAACGACCATTGGGGGGGGCATCATATTCACCTATGAAGATTCTTCCTTCCATGAACGTTCCGGTGGTAAGGACAACTACCTTTGCGGAGATGGTATGCCGTCTCTCGGTGATTACCCCCCCTACTAGGCGCTTGCCGGTTGAATCGAGCAGGAGGTCAACAACCGTGTCCATGAACAAGGAAAGGTTGTGTTCACTTTCCAGCGTCTCCTTTGCGAGCCTTGCATAGGTGAACTTATCTGCCTGGGCACGAGGAGCCTGTACAGCCGGACCGCGTCTCCTGTTGAGTATGCGATACTGTATCATAGAGTGGTCTATCAAGTGAGCCATCTCACCACCAAGGGCATCAACTTCCCTGACGATATTCCCCCCCTTGGAGAGCCCACCGATTGCCGGATTGCACGACAAACGCCCGATTGCATCAAGGTTCTGGGTGATCAAGAGCGTCTTGTATCCTATTCTGGAGAGGGCCAAGGATGCCTCAATACCGGCATGCCCTCCTCCCACTACTATTGCATCATAATCCATATATTATTTTCCTACACAAAATCCACTGAAGATTGTCTCAAGAATATCGGAGGGAGTTACCTCTCCGGTCAACTGACCAAGATTGTCCAACGCCTCTCCCAACTCAACGGCTGTGATATCCAATGGGATATCCTCATCCACTAATTCGAGCGCTCGGCCAAGCGCCACTTCGCTTGCATTCAAGAGTTGGTATTGCCGCTCCGATTCAATAATCAAGAGTTCATCGCCGCTGACAGAGAAACCACTGGTCAGCCGCGTGGAGATCTCATGGAGCAAACGATCCACGCCTTCCCCCCCACTTTGGGCGCTGATAGCAAGTTTCCCTTTGGGGGGGGCTTTGCAAGATCACTCTTGTTGTAGACCACCAAGGTACGTTCATCCTCTTCAGGTACGTGACCCATCATAGTGCTGTCAACAAGAAATACTACTAGATCTGCCTGTCCGATAAGGCGCTCGGTTCGTTTTATGCCTTCACTCTCAATACTATCAGAGCTTTCCCTGAGTCCAGCTGTATCGTACAACCGAATCGGGATACCCTCGATTGAGAGATCGGCTTCAATATAATCACGGGTGGTTCCCTTTACTGGACTAACTATGGAGCGTTCCTGTTTCAGAAGCAAATTGAACAGAGAGCTCTTTCCTGCATTGGTAGAACCGGCAAGCACAATTCTGGCTCCACTCTTGTATAGCTTGCTACATGGTAGGTCTCTGAAAGATAGTGGAGCTGTTTTATCAAATCAACAAGCCTTGCACGAGGGAATACAAATTCATCCAATTCATCCTCTGCATAATCGAGTTGGACCTCGACGGCAGCCATGACCTGCATTAACTGCTGCTTGAGGGAACTAATCCGATCTTTCAAGCTTCCTTCAAGCCTTCCCAAGGCAAGAGCCCTGGAGCGTTCACTCTGACTTACGACCAATTCCTGGACAGCCTCAGCTTGGGTCAGGTCCAACCGGCCATGCAAGAACGCACGGAAGGTGAATTCACCACCTTCTGCACTACGCATACCCAATTGTGAAAACAGTGATAAAATTTCCTTGATCACAGCAAGTGAACCATGACAAGAAAATTCCAGAGCTTCCTCAAGGGTATACCCGTGTCCTTCCGTATATACGCAGCAACAACCTCATCAATTTTTCTCCCTGCTTCATCCTGCAGGTAGCCATGTACCAAGGTGGCATTACCAGCCTCTTTTAGGGCTTTAGGCCTGGAAAATCGGGTTGCGAGCAATGCCCTACACCCTTCTCCGCTCACCCTTATGACCGCTAACGCGCTCTGTGCCCATGGGGGGGTGGCAAGGGCATAGATGATATCGTCGGTTACATACTCTCTCATAGGAGTAAGTATACTGTTTTGCACGGTATGCTTGCAACACAAGCGGCCCTCTGGCTATGATGCACCCATGAAAACAGCAGCACAGCAAAGGAGCCGGATGAACAAGGCAATCCGTACCTTCTTCGACGGACGTTCCTACACTGAAGTCGACACCCCCCCTATTCTCAGCCCTACCCTTATACCTGAGGCTACTATAGAGAACTTCTCCACACGGTTTGAAAACCCCCCCTTCCTTCCTTCCAAGGACTTATATCTGGTGCCTTCTCCTGAAATTTTCATGAAACAACTCATCGCAGAGGGTCTTGGCAGCATCTACCAGATCAGCCATTGCTTCAGGAACAGTGAACAGTTGGGCCATATCCACAATATTGAGTTCTCCATGCTTGAGTACTATACCGTAGGAGCTGACGAACAAGACTCCATTACCCTGAGTGAGGATCTTATTGCCTCACTACTGAGCGAGGATAGCCCTGAAGACCTCAGGCCTCCCTTCAGGAGAATGACAGTTGAAGAGGCAATGCTCACCTATGCAGGAGTAGACCTGAAGAGGCACCAACGACAAAGCTCACTTGCCAAGGAAGCACAGAGACTGGGACTTTCTCTTCCCCCCCCGGGCCTGAGAGCTGGGAAGACACGTTCAACAGGATTTTCCTCACCTTCGTTGAACCTAATCTTCCCCCCCAGGACCGCCCGTTGGTACTTGAACAGTACCCGAGGCAAATTGCCTGCCTTGCCAAGGCTGACGGACTCTACCGTCGTAGATGGGAGCTGTATATCCGAGGTGTAGAGATTGCCAACTGCTATGATGAAGAGAGGGCAGAGAATACCATCTCGGCCTACTACCAAAGTGAATATGCAAAACTGGTGGAAAACAGGATGGATAGTGGCTCAGTCATCCCCCCCGACACTGACCCCCCCTCTCTTGCCCATACCTTCGCCTCAATGCCCCCCCAGTGCTCTGGTGTTGCCATGGGCCTTGATCGCCTGTTGATGTTGCTCATGGATAAAATGAGTCTGCAGGGGGGGGTGATTCTTTTTCCGCTTTCTGATATGCTGAGGAATGGCAATACGCGTAATTTGTAACAATACGAGGTAATACACATGATTAAAGCAGGCCAAATCGATAAGGGAACCGCCTTATTGATCAAAGGACAACCCTTTGTGGTCGTTGACCGAGAGTTCGTGAATCCCGGGAAAGGCTCCGCCTTCGTACGACTGAAGATGAAGAGCCCCCCCTCAACAGGCCAGACCTTGAGTGAAACGATGAAGACCCAGGATAATGCTGAGGACATCACTGTAATGGACCGTGACTGTCAGTATCTGTACAACGATGGAGAGCATTTTCATCTTATGATGACTGACACCTTCGAGCAGATTGAAGTACCCATGAGCACATTCCCAGACTATGAGTTTCTCATGAAAGATGGGGGGGAGACCTATCGGTGCACATTCTGGGAAGAGCTGATGCTCGACATCCAGCTTCCCCCCCCGAAAGTCGTCTATTTGGTAGCAGAGGCTGAAGAGGCCGTAAAGGGTGATACCGTCCAAGGTGCAACCAAGTACGTTACCACGGAAACAGGACTGAAGGTCCGTGTTCCGATTTTCATCAAACAGGGTGAGAAGATCCGCATCAATACCGAAACAAAAGAGTATATCGAGCGAGTCAACAACTAACCCACCCCCCTTACTGAAAAGCCCCCCCCAGGAAATTCTTGGGGGGGGTTTTTATTTGGACAATTCTGTCCTATTCCGACTTTTTCTTGGACAATACATACCTCTTATCTTCTTTGTTTAAAACTGCTTACAGTAAGTTTTTGACTTATCGCACGCGAGCCCGTACACTACAGAAAACACGAACAAAAGGAGTGATTTGTATGAAAGCAAGAAACGTTCTCATCACCGCCATGGTGATCCTCATGTTGTTGCCGGGTGTCCTCTTTGCCCAAGCAGCTGCTGAGGAAACTGATTCAAGTACGATGCGACTCGCTTGGTGGGGGGGCAACCCTACCCGCGATGAACGCACCTACAAGGCCGTCGAAATGTTCGAAGCCAAGAATCCAGGAGTCACCATTGAAACCGAAACAACCGGTTGGAGTGGCTATTGGGACAAGATGAACACCCAGGCAGCCGCAGGAAGTCTTCCTGACCTTATGCAGCATGACTATGCGTACATGCTTCAGTGGTAGAGAGGAACCAGCTCGCTGATCTTACCCCCCCCTATGTGGACAAGGGAATCATTGACCTCTCCAAGATCAATGACTCCTTCCTTACCGGTGGTATGGTTGACGGGAAATTGTATGGTATCAGCTTGGGTACCAACGCTGTATGTCTGACCTATGATCCTGCAGTTCTCAAGAAGGCAGGCATTTCACAAATCGATAGTGCAAACTGGACTTGGGCAGACTTTGAACGCATTGCCCTGCAGGTGTACAAGAAGACTGGTGTACAGACCATTCCATTCTTCACCACCGATCCAAAGGTTGGTTTCGACAACATGATCCGTCAAACCGGCGCTGCCACCTATGGGGGGGAAACAGGACTCGGTTTTACCGATCCTGCAGCTCTACGTGAATTCTATGCAATCCAGCTCAGACTTCTTGAAGCAGGCGCTCTCATCAAGCCGGAAACAGCTTTGTGACCGTCAGCCCGAAGAAGGAGCAATTGCAAAGGGTGAGACTTGGTTGAATTCATCTGGTCGAACCAGTTTGTATCCACCCAGGCAGCTGCACAGCGCCCACTCGAGATTGCAATGCTTCCCAACATCAAGAATGCAAAGGCAAAGGGAACCTTCCTTAAGCCTTCCATGTTCTTCAGCGTTCCAGCTTCCGCTGAGAATCCTGAACTTGCAGCCAAGTTCCTCAATTTCTTTGTCAACAATATTGAAGTCAATGACATGTTGATGGGCGAACGTGGCGTTCCCATTCCTGATGATGTGCGTGAGCACATGGCAACAATGGTTGATCCAATCAACAAGCAGATTTTCGATTACATCGGTCTCGCTTCCAAGAATGCAGGACCGATTGACGCTCCCGATCCGGCAGGCAGCGGTGAATTCCTCAAGATGGTACGTGATGTTACCCAAGAGATTCTCATGAAGCGTATATCCCTCGATGCAGGGGGGGTTGCCAAGATCATGAGCAGAGGAAACGAAATTCTGAAATAAGAGCTACGGTACACTATGGGGGGGAAGACCTGCTCTTGCGGGTCTTCCTCTATAGCCGGAAGGAGCATCCATGAAGCAACTCACATCTCGCAGGCGATCGTTTTTAGACGATCTATCCGGCTATGCTTCATCAGCCCATGGCTGCTGGGGGGGTTCATAGCCTTTTCCATTATCCCGATCCTCTTCTCCCTCTATTATTCCTTCACCGAATATGACATTCTCGGTGAACCAATTTTCAATGGGCTGGAGAATTTCAGGAGGATGCTAGGCGATGAACTTTTCTGGCAGTCGCTTAAGGTTACCTTCTTCTATGCATTTGTTTCGGTGCCGCTACGCTTACTCTTTGCCTTCTTTGTTGCCATGCTATTCAACCGTGGTACCCGCGCAATCAGGATGTATCAGGCAATCTATTATGTACCTTCCCTGGTCGGAGGCTCAATTGCCATCGCGGTCATGTGGAGAAGACTTTTCATGGCTGATGGAGCACTCAATGCTGCATTGGCAAAATTGGGATCGTCACCGACATATCCTGGATCGGAGATCCCTCAACTGCAATCTGGACATTGATCCTGCTAGCTGCCTGGCAGTTTGGCTCATCAATGTTGATCTTCCTTGCTGGACTTAGGCAGATCCCCCCCAGAGAACTCTATGAAGCTGCCTCCATCGATGGGGGGCAAACCCATTGAAGAAATTCACTCATATCACAGTGCCCCCCCAGATTACACCGGTCATCTTCTTCAACCTGGTTATGCAGTTGATCAACGGGTTTACCGTCTTTACCCAAGCCTTTGTGGTATCAGGCGGCTCCGGTGATCCCCCCCTCAACTCAACGCTGGTGTATGCACTCTATCTCTACCAAAGAGCATTCAAGTACTACGACATGGGCTATGGAAGTGCTCTTGCCTGGGTCCTGGTACTGATAATTGGTATTATGACAGGGATAGTATTCAAGACGTCAAATAATTGGGTCTTCTATGAAGCAAAGGAGGGTAAATAAGATGTTGAACCGAAAAACGAAATATCTTCTCGGCCAAACCATATTCCACATCGTTGTCATCCTCCTCGGATTCCTAATGCTTTATCCGATTCTCTGGATGGTTTCCAATTCATTCAAGACTAATGCTGAAATATTTGGTTCCAGCTCTCTGATACCAAATCCCTGAGCTTGGAACACTATATTCGAGGTTGGAGGTTCAACAATACGATTACCTTTACAACCTTTTTCAAGAACTCATTCTACTATACGATCCTCTCAACCTTTGGAGCTGTGCTTGCTTCCAGTTTGGTTGCCTATGGCTTTGCAGGGTACCATTCAGGGGGCAGATCATTCTGGTATGCATGCATGTTCCTTACCATGATGATTCCCTATCAGGTAGTCATGGTTCCTCAGTTCATCATCTTTCATAAAATTGGGTGGATCAATTCGTTCAAACCCTTGATCATACCCCCCCAATTTGCGGGTCTCCCTTTCTTTATCTTTCTCATGGTGCAGTTCATCCGGCAGATCCCCCCCTATGAGCTTGATGACTCTGCAAAGATTGACGGGTGTAATCGCTTTATGATCTTTGCGAGGATTCTGTTCCCTTTGATCAAGCCAGCGGTAATCACCAGTACGATCTTCAGCTTCTACTGGAGATGGGATGACTTCCTTGGACCACTGCTCTTTTTGAACAAGCCAAAACTCTTCACCGTTTCTCTGGCCTTGAGGATGTTCAGTGACCCACAGACATCTACTGACTGGTCAGCCATCTTTGCCATGGGAACACTGAGTCTCCTCCCTGTACTGATTATCTTCCTGGCCTTCCAGAAATACATCGTCCAGGGATTGGCTACCACCGGATTGAAGGGTTAGGAGAGTTTCTCTCCTTCGCAGAGCGCAAGAAGATGATACCTATACCATGGGTATCATCCAGGCGAGGGAGCAGCTGTTCGGCATAGTAATGACGTGAGCAAGAGAACTCCGAACCACGACATACCCCCCCTCTCACATGGCCATCACTATCGATGGCCTTTTTCTTGAGTCCATCGCATGCCTTCACGCATCCTTCCCTGTAGGGTTCTGGGTTCTCATACCACCCGCCACGCACGCCTCTTGAGAAGGCACAAGCCGCCATCGCGGTACAGGAACTTTCCTGGTAAGAAGAACGCATATCCAATACTTGATGAAACATGCCCTCCTCATCCTGATGACGGAGGAATCCTTCACTGAGCGAGCGGAAAAATGTGATCAGCTTCTTCCACTTGGATGATTTTCTGAGAGCACCATCAGCAGTTCGGAGAGACTGAACAATGCCCATCCATTTCCCCCCCGTCCCCCCCAAGGAATACCTGTGCAATATTACGCTCAAAATCATAGACATGGCTCATCAAGCAGCATCTTCCATGTATAGGTATTTGGCAAACCCAAAGAATTGGTTGATTGCATCCTCCAGGAAGGAGTCATCTTTTGCATAGATACTGTAGCGGATGAGGAAAGGAACCGACATGTACAGGTCATCGACCCACATGGTGTTTTCATGGAACTCATGCATAAGGCCGGTTCGGAAGAACGTCCCATCGCTCAAGCGAGGTTGTATCTTGCTGATATAGGTACGAACCACCTCTATGATCTCTTCAAAACCATGAAGCTCATGATCCTTCCCTACCTCCAGGACAGTCGAGGCAAAGGATCCGCAGTCATCAAGACTGTCCAGACTTGTCATCAGGTGATGCACTGCAGTACTGCCTCCAAGGTGTTCCTTGTCCCACATTGCATACGCGTAAGAATCGAGACTGGCTTGTATGTGGTCCTCCAAATACTCTGCAATACGATATGCCAGGGAAGGATCAGAGGAGGAAAGCATCCGCTCTGTTTCAGAGAGTCCATAGAGGGTGACACCAAGAGGATAGTTCCAATGGCCAAACAACGGATTATCATTATACATCCGTAGGTATGTATCATCTCCTTCAAGGTGCCAGAAATCATCTCCATCTGCGGTAGGAAACGGTTTGGTGTATTGGATTGAGAATACATCGGGACGGGAGTCAAATGGACCTGCTATCAGATAGCGATAGGGTGAAGATGCAGGAAGGATTGGATTGAATACCGCTATCTCATCATTGGACTTAGCATCCCTAACCTCCAAGGAGACCGGTGTTTCTATTCTGGCATTGAGCAGGAGGGTATGTCGACCCGATTGCAATTCCAGGGAACCTTCCACAGGAATATCATCAAGAAAGAGTCGTGCATTACTCCTGAAGGTACACCACCTGTCCTCCTCCAAGGTAAAGGATGTGGCCAGTACCGCACATTGGCCTTCCTTCGCATCAGGAAAAACACGTGTAAGTTCTACCGATTCCCCCCCCAGTAATTCAGGACGCTCAGGCTCCCACTGCAAAGAGTGCAAGGTCTCCAAGGAAATACTTTCCAGAAGGGTTTCTTGGGGGGGAACTGAGTAGCACAACCCTTCCATTTCGCCGTAAAAGGAGGGCATAAGGAAGTAATAATCCAGCTTCCCAACCCAGGTGCCAAACTCACAGCCAAAACCACCACTGGTGTTTTCACAGAGCAAAACCAAATCGTTCAAGCCCTTCTTCATGGGAAGTTCGAATATCTGCTTACTGCGATACCGTTCACTGAAGATATCGCTCTCTCCTGCCAAGGTGCCATTCACATATACCTTGACCGGCCCATAGGGGGGGATGAGAGCAAAACGGAGGGGGGGTGACTCTCCTGTACTTGGATAAACTCCCCCCCAGATATAGCTATAGGAACCAAGAGGAGCTGAGGGAAGCAAACTCTGTAGGTCTGCATGGTAGCGGTAATCTTCTCGTCGATAGATTCCTCGTTTTACAAACGGTCGCCAAGTATATTGGCCACCTTCATGTGAAGCAAGATACCGTTCAACGATAGTTTTAGCTGCATCAATTGATGACACGTTTTTCATATGGCTTGATCCCTCCATGTCTCTAGTATCGTGTTGAAAGGGTGAGGTTGCAAGTGCCAAGGTGGTATCAGGATTGCACTTCGCTGGTACTTCTAGTACTTCATCAATCGCTTTGCAACATGGCAGCCTTTCACGTAGAGAAGGGAGCCCCCCCCTAGCGGAAGCTCCCTTCAAAACCTAGACTAAGTGATTAGCCGATTAGCTCTGCAAGGTCATCCTCAACGGATGAGATTCCGGCAATGCCGAAGTTCTCGACCAACACGCTGGCTACATTCGGTGAGAGGAATGCTGGCAACGTAGGCCCAAGATGGATGTTCTTCACACCCAAGTAGAGCAAGGCAAGTAGTACGATGACAGCTTTCTGCTCATACCAGGCAATGTTGTAGGCAATGGGAAGGTCGTTGATGTCGTCCAATCCAAAGACTTCCTTCAGCTTCAAGCAATAAGTGCCAAGGAGTAGGAGTCATTACACTGACCAGCATCCAATACACGGGGGGGGATGCCACCGATATCACCGAGGTTCAGCTTGTTGTAGCGATACTTCGCGCACCCTGCGGTCAGGATTACTGTATCCTTGGGCAGGTTCTTTGCGAACTCAGTGTAGTAGTCCCTGCTCTTGGAGCGGCCGTCACAACCACCCATGACCACGAACTTCTTGATCGCACCACTCTTCACGGCTTCCACTACCTGATCAGCGAGAGCGAAGACCTGCTCATGGGCAAATCCACCGATGATCTCACCTGACTCAATCTGTGTTGGGGGGGCAGGACAGGTCTTTGCAAGTTCAATGATCTCACTAAAGTCCTTCTTGTCCCCCCCAATTTCCCCCCCTGGGATGTGCTTGCAACCAGGGAAACCGGTTGCGCCGGTGGTGTATAGTCGGCTCTTGTACGATACAGAAGGAGGTACGATACAGTTGGTGGTCATCAATATCGGGCCATTGAAGGATTCAAACTCCTTCTTCTGCATCCACCATGCGTTCCCATAGTTGCCATAGAAGTTTGGATACTTCTTGAATGCAGGATAGTAGTGGGCAGGAAGCATCTCAGAGTGGGTGTATACATCAACACCAGTACCCTGGGTCTGCTCAAGCAACATCTCGAGGTCCCTGAGGTCGTGTCCGCTGATCAGAATACCAGGATTCTTGCCAGCACCAATCTTTACCTTTGTCATTTCGGGGGGGTTGCCATAGGTGCCGGTATTTGCGCCATCGAGCAGTGCCATGCCAGCAACGCCCCCCCACTCCCCCCCTGTCTTCAGGGTGAGGGCAACAAGCTCATCAACACGCTTCTCTTCTAGCAGATCAGTCAAGGCACTCTGGAGGAAGGTATCAAGCTCTTCGTTTTCCTTTATCAGGTTGTTCGCATGCTTGGTGTAAGCGCTAATACCTTTCAGGCCATAGGTAATCAATTCCTTCAAGGAGCGTACATCTTCGTTGCTCTCAGCGAGTACCCCCCCTACAGTCTTGGAAAATTCTTCATAGGAAGCAGCATCGGTGTTGTCATAGAGAGCGGCTTCACTCAAACATTCCTTATCGGAGAGCTCTGTGAGCAAACCCTTCTTTGCTTCGATGGTAAGGAGAATTCTCTCAGTCACCTTCTCATCATCAAAGTTTGCGTTGGTGATTGTGGTGAACAGATTATAGGTAACAATGTGATTGACATCCTTGCTGATGGCCTTGTTTTCCCCCCCGCGGAGTCTGGTTGCAACCTGGCTCAGGCCTTTGGTTACATAGATTAAGAGATCCTGCAGATTTGCAGTCTCTGGCTGCTTGCCACATACACCAACTTGCGTACATCCGAAATTACGGGCGGTTTCCTGACATTGGAAACAGAACATCTTGTTGTCCATTTTCTTCTCCTTGTAATGTCAAAAGCTGACTACCAGAAACATCTTGAAACGTTCTGAAGCATAAATTGCGTGTGGTAAATCACTCGGCATCAGAATTGAATCCCCCCCTGTGCCCAGCGTGAACTCTTGGCCATCAATGGTCACAAGTCCTTCTCCGTCCAGGGCAATGACCAGAGCATCCCCCCCGCTGCTAGCGTGAGTGCTGATCTCCTCCCCCCCTTTTTCGAAGGCGAAGAGGGTAAGACTATGATGCTTGTCCTGTGCAAGGGTCTTGCTTACAACCTGTCCTTCCTGATAGGTTACCTGGTCAGCAAAACTCATTACTTCTGATGGTTTGAAATTCTTTATCATCGCAGTCATAACTCCTTTCAAGATTCTCTGTGTCTCTCAGTACATACATCGTATAAAAACAACGTTGTTCCGTATGTTGGAAATCCAACACTTTAAACTTTTTTCTGAATCTTGAGTTTCATTACAAAACCTCCTATACTCACCTTCATGAAACACTGGAGGACCCCCCCCTTTTGGGAATCATAGAATTGCTCATGCTCTCTGTAGGCCTTGCAATGGATGCGTTTGCTGTATCCCTCTGCAAGGGACTCAGGATGCGTAGAATCAATTGGTCCCAGGGAACCCTTATTGCGTTCTCCTTCGGATTGTTCCAAGCAGGAATGCCGCTTATTGGATGGTCGCTCGGTCGCCAATTTGAACGATTCATTACACCTGTCGATCATTGGATTGCTTTTATCCTGCTCTTCATCATAGGAGCAAAGATGCTCTATGATTCCATCACAGAAGATCCCACCTGCCCGGTAGAAACAGTGGAACACCTCGATCTCAAAGAACTTCTGCTCCTATCCATCGCAACCAGTATCGATGCCTTGGCAGTTGGGATTACCCTCGCATTTCTGAACACCGATATCATCCTCTCTATCTCCTTGATCGGCATTATCACGTTTATCCTCTCGCTGCTTGCCGTCATCATCGGAAACCACTTTGGTAATCGCCTGCAGAGCAAGGCGGGGGGGATTTTGGGAGGGATAGTGCTTATCCTCATCGGAGGAAAAATCCTACTCTCCCACCTTGGTATTATCGGTTTCTAGGTTTTCACCCTTACCATCATCAGAAGGCTCCCCCCCTCTCTTAACATGTCCCATCAGGAAGAATGCAATCAACATGGAGGCTGAACCATAGAGGAATATTGCTCTAAATCCGAATAAATCAATGAAGGCTCCTGTAATCGGAGGGCTAATGATAGACGCGAGTTGGCTGAAGAAATAGTACAGGCCAGTGTATATACCCACTGTCTGGTAGGTAGACATCTGCCAGAGCATGGGAAAGCTGTTGGTAACTACCGACACCCAGAATATTCCAAAACCAAAAAGCAAAGCCCAGAAAGTATATTGGCGCAATGCATCACTCATACCACTAGTGATGGGATCATGCAGAAATACTCCAGCGAGCAGTACAACCAGTATTGCCAGAGAGAGACGAATTGTTTTCTTTCTTCCTACCCGGTGTGCCACAATTCCTGAAGGAATGGCGAACAGAGCATAGGCAATACCTACCATTCCTGCAGCAAGACTCGCTGTGCCACTGCTGGTTCTCAGAATATCCTTGGAATACAAACCGACAAACGGAAGGATTCCCTGATACCCGATGAACCAGAACAACAAAGAAAGCAGAATGAAGAGTGCACTCTTGTCCTGTTCTGCGAAGATGACTTTCAGAGAGTGAAGGATCGGCTCCTTCTTCTCACTCTGCTCAGATGCAGTAGCCTTCCTCTCCTTTACAAAGAAAAAGAGAAGCAGTACAGCAATGATGACGAGAACAGAAGAGATGGGGGGGAACGCGAGGATTTCAGTGGTGGGACCACGACCGGGAAGATTGATCGGCACATCCATCAACCGTGCAAGACCGACTGTTCCTACAATGGTGGCAATTCCACCCATGGTATTGATTACACCGTTGGCTTCACTACGAAGGTCTCCGGGTATCAGATCGGGCATGAGAGCAACCACAGGCCCCCCCCTCACCGCTTGTTTGAATAGGTTGAGAACGAACACCAGCAGGATGAGCATCCATAGACTATTCAAGGCTGAAAAGGGTATCAGGCCAAATGCAACAGCTGTTACAGGGAGACAGATGACGATAAACGGCATCCTTCTTCCGATCCTGGTGTGTGTCCTGTCACTAATTGCACTGAATACTGGTATCAGAAATATGGCCAAAATATTATCGAAGGTCATGATTGACCCAATCAGAGCCTTGGACTCTACAAAACGGGACAGAAAAATAGGAACATATGTATCATAGAGAGGGTCCATCAACCCCCCCATGGTGAAAAAAAACCAAGTCCAATCAGAAAGGTGGTCGTGTAGTACCCTTTCAAACCCTTTTTTTTGTGCTTTGGCCATCTAAAGACTCCTTGTAACTTTCCAATTGCAATAAGTGTACCATACTTTTTCAAAAGGGCGGTAGGCTTTCCTTGGCTCTGGACGAAATCCCGTGTTTACGGTACACCATGCTCATGCAAACAGTCACTACAAAAGAAGCACTACAGCAACACCTCTCCCTTACTGAAAATGAAATCGCCTTTGATGAACATATAAGCTGTTCCCTCCCTATGAAAATACCCACCTACTTTCTCTCCCTCATAGACCCAGAAGATCCTGATGATCCTCTCCGGCGCCAGGTGGTACCCACAAGAGAGGAGCAGATTCCTGAGCCCAGAGGAACGGTTGACCCCCCCTTGGAGGAAGTCAGGTACAGCGTAACTGACCGTCTTATCCATCGCTATGAAAGCAGAGTTGCCTTCCTTACCACCGATATTTGTCCACTGTATTGCAGGCACTGTTTCCGTCGCCGTTTCACGGGGGGGACTTTCCAAGGGCCTGCAAGTAAAGCCCAGATCAGTGAGGCAGCAACCTATGTAGCAAACCACAAGGAAGTAACAGAGATACTCTTCACCGGGGGGGGTGATGTACTCACCCTCTCTGATACCCGTTTACAGTCCATGATACAAACCTTCAGAAGTAAGCGCCCTGACCTTGTAATCCGACTCTGCTCTAGGATGCCAGCCTCCTATCCTGCACGGATTACAGATTCCCTTATTTCCATGCTGAAGGAGTTCTCAAGCGCCCCCCATTCTACCTCATGTGCCAGTTCAATCATCCTAGGGAACTCACCCCCCCTCAGGCAATAGAAGCGATAGACCGCTTTGTAGATGCAGGGATTCCTGCAATGAATCAGACAGTATTGCTAAGAGGGGGGGTAAATGATGATGTAGAGGTGCTTGTGGAGCTTTGTAATCGCATGGTTTACAACAGGATCAAACCATACTATCTCTTTCAGGGAGACCTCGTAGAAGGAACTGCTCATTTCCGCGTCCCCCCCATCGAGAAAGGGCTACGTCTGGAAGAACAACTGAGACAGCGTCTCTCCGGCCTTGCCATGCCTGTATATGCAATAGACCTTCCCGAAGGTGGCGGGAAGGTTCCATTGGGGGGGAGAAGT
>JDSH01000190.1_pt1 | contig 18039 bp, 24 predicted proteins | sample 199451 | NCBI WGS metagenome assembly JDSH01 (sample SAMN02584198, study PRJNA231836) | bioreactor metagenome | isolation source: continuous culture bioreactor electron acceptor NO2- transfer2 day 38 after... | place: Germany: Bremen | reverse complement strand
AGATCCTTGTTCAGGGGGGGGTTGGTGATAGACTTGGCATTCGATTCACTCTCTCCGATGGCAAACACCAGTGAGGGAGCCAACATGAGTATTTGAAGTGATCGGGTGAGGGAGCATATTTTTTTTCTTTTCATAACGAGCTCCTTTGGTAACATGTAATCTGATTTGGGCATTCATACCACCTGATTTGATTAAACACCCAAAGAAGACTCTGCACTTCTAAAATTTTACGATCAGTATGTGCTATCTGATGAATACCTTAGGATCCCTCTGAAAATTCCACTATTTTGCAGCTTCCAAAGGTCTATGAAAAGCGAGACCAAGCGCTGCTTCAGGCCATAGATTGAGAGGGAAGGCAATGTCCCTCACTAGGTCCTTGCCCTCCTCGAAGAACAGGGGGGGAAAGCCTGCACCTAGCGCAAGGTGATGTCCAGGGATGGAGAAAGAGAGTGCTTGAACTCTACCGCACCGCCGAGAGAGAACATCGCAGCATCGAAGGTCAGGGGGGGAAATAGGAAATTGGGTATTCCCAAGAGCACATTTGCACCCCCCCAGGGCTCTTTCAAGAGGTGGGTATCAAGAATAACATAGGCCTCGGTCGCAGCTACACCCATGAGGGAAATGCCCAGCCCGGCCTTCAGCGAGAGGTACTCGTTGAGAGGTTGCGTTATACTGCCTTGGATACTCATCTGCCAGTCAACTTCCACACCGTAGGAAGGAGCGGAGCAAAAGAGCGGAAAACACAGGAGAAGTACAAGTGGCAGCACCAATACATATACCCTTTTCATGGGGGGGTCCTCCACCTAAAAGTATATACCTTTTCTTCGGGGGGGTATCAAGTGTGGGTGATTCCTCTACAACAACCCAAGATCCTTGTTCAGGAGGCTGGTGATAGACTTGGCATATTCCGTAGGACTCTTTCCGTCGACTTTGGAAAACTGTTTGGAGAGTGGTGGATGGAACTATAGCCAAGCTGGTAGGCAATTGTGGTCATATTCCCCCCCTTCCCTTCCCTGATCAATTGTTTTGCTTTCTCAATCCTCAACCGGGCATACCACTGCATGACACTATTGCCAGTCTCATGCTTGAAGAGCTGCTGGGCAAGAGAACTGCTCATAGAACAGTGGTTGCAGATGTCTGTAAGACTGAGATTTTCAGCAAGGTTGTGTTGCATGAAAGAGTTTGCCATCTCAAAACGGAAACGCCTGTCTTCCACCTGGGTGGTATTGAGCAAGGTTCCATCTTTCTCATTCTGGGAGTTCTGGATGATCAACTCCAAAAGGAAAGCCTCGAAATAGTTCTTGATCAATTGCTCGCTCCCAAATGGCCGATTGTCACGTAATTCCAACTTGGTATAGAAAGGATCCGATAGATTGGTTTGGAAGTTCTTCTTCGCTTCATGGATGATGATGGACATCAGGCTCTTGGTTCTCTGGGTAATTCGAAGCACCTTGTTCTCAAAATACTCCATACTCGGGGGGGAATTGCAGACAAAGGAGATTACCACCAAACAAGGTGAGATGATCCCATTGCACTCCACACTATGGAACTCATTTGGTTTATGGAAGATTATCTGCCCCCCTGCTGCAGTTGATACCGTTCCCGATCGGTTCCTGCAAAAACGACACCTTTATCCACATAGAGCAATTCCCAAAAGTTGTGTCGCTCCCCCCCTTTGAAGATGAACTTGTGTGGGTATTCAAAATAATGAAAGGTCACAAAATGACTTACATTAATTTCAATCTTCATAGGCGAAAGGGAAAATCCATCAATCTGTTTTTTCATAAATCTAGTATACAAGAGAAAACTATAAACGACAAACATTATGTTTTTTTAGATAAATCGAGCGCAAGAAACAGGCTTATACTCGAGTTAGATTGCAATTCAAATACGAATTGGTCACACAAAAAGGAGTCACTTATGAAGAAAAAAGGAATGGTTATTGCACTGCTGGTATTGGCAGTTATCGCCTCCCCCCCACTGTTTGCTGGGGGGGGTCAGCAGAAGACGCAGCAGGGAAAAAAAACTGTCACCTACTGGTCGATGTGGAATGAAGCTGAGCCACAAGGTCTTGTCATGGCTGAGGCTGCTGAAGCATTTGAAGATGAGACTGGTATTGCAGTCGACATCGTCTTTAATGGTCGTGAAATCAGAAAGACCCTGCAACCTGCTTTGGATGCCGGCGAAGAGATTGACATCTTTGATGAGGATATCTCACGTGTCAACTCCACATGGGGGGGTAAATATCTTCTTCCTCTGGAAGAGTATGTAGCAAAGAGCTATCCTTCTACTGACGGAGAAAGTTACAGTGATGCAGTAAGTACTGCCTTGATCGACCTTGCTCGTCAGGCTGGCGATGGCACCTTGAAAACAGCTCCTTACCAGCATTTGCTTTTGTGGTCATGTACAACAAGGATCACTTCAATAAGGCAGGCATCACCGAGACCCCCCCAAAAACATGGGCTGAGTTCGAGAATGTATGCGCAAAGCTGGTACAGGCAGGAATTACCCCCCCCATTACTGTCGATGATGCATACATGGCAGCATTCTTCGGGTACAACATGGCCCGTCTCGCTGGGCTTGAGAGAACCATGGAAATGGCCAACAACAATGAGTTCAACGACCCTGCTGTCCTTGAGTTTGGCAAGATTTGGTCAGACTTTGCAAAGAAAGGCTACATCAGCAAGAAAGCAGCCTCCAATATCTATCCTGCAGGACAGATTGAGGAAATTGCCGCTGGAAAGGTTGCAATGTACCTGAATGGCACCTGGCTTCCTAACGAGATCAAGGGCAATGCACCAAACTTCAATTGGGGGGGTGCCTTTGCATGGCCTGAGATGGGGGGGCCGAATGGCAATGGAACTGAGGCAAACAACTATGGTGCACAGTGCTTTGGTGTCAACGCTAGTTCGCAGGTTCCAGACGAGGCATTCCAGTTCATCGTCTACCTCACCACTGGTGAGTGGGATTCCAGACTTGCAAAGGAAAGCCTTGGCGTCCCAATGGGCAAAAACAGCACATGGCCCAAACAGACCGCTGAAGCCAAAACCATCATCGACAACACCACCACATGGATGACTTGGGCAGTTGGTATGGAAAATCTTGCAGACGTCAATGCAAAGATCAAGGAAAACTTCTCCAAGCTAATCACTGGTTCCTTGAATGCTGAACAATTCTATGCTGCAATGAATAAATAGGGCTTCTATAAAACGCCCTCTAGAACTCTGTGTTTTAGGGGGGGGCGTTTATTTCTCAAAGGTACCACTATGAAAAAGAATCGCATGATGATCATCATCTTCCTCACCCCCCCGGCTATGATCTGCTACCTGTTGGTATTCTTGTATCCCTCGATCCGAACAACCATCATGAGCCTTTTTGCCGTCGAGTCTGTATCCGATCCAATTTCAACCTGGAGTTTCAACGGGTTGGAAAACTACCGGACTCTGTTCAACACTGCAATTTTCCGTCAATCGATGAGAAATATTGCAAATATCTGGCTTGTTGGTGGCATAGGGGGGGTAATGGCTACAGCACTGTTCTTCGCTGTTTCTCTGACCAATGGAATGAAATTTTCCAAATTCTTCAGGAGCGTCATATACCTCCCCCCCAATGTTGTATCCGCCATTGCAATGGGAACCATGTGGATCAACTACGTCTATAACTCTTCCTATGGCTTGCTTCACGATATCTTTGCCTCATTGGGAATGACAAGACTCGCTGAAACCCTCTGGACAGGACCAGACAAACTCTTCTGGTCGATGTTGGCTGCCTATTCGTTCGGCATGGTTGGGTACCACATGCTGATTTTCATGGCAAGCATCGAACAGATTCCCAAGGATTATATGGAAGCAGCACAGATAGAAGGAGCAAATGTCTTTCAGCGGTTCTTCCATATCACCCTTCCGTTCTTACGCGGTTGTTTTAGGACTAACATCGTCATGTGGACCGTCTTTACCGTTGCCTTCTTTGTCTGGGGGGGCCAGTTATTCAGCCCGGTCAACCTCTCCAATGCAACAGTGGCTCCCATGAACTATATGTATGAAATTGTATTTGGATCTTCGGCAAGTACCACCACCGTTAGAGACAGTGGAGCAGGTGCAGCAGTTGGTGTAATCATGATGATTATTGTCATCATCGCCTTTTCGGCTACCAACCTCATCGTCAAGAACGATGATGTGGAACTATAGGAGGGAGTCATGGCTAAAAAAACTTCGTTCACTCGACCATCATACACAAGTCCGTCTTATCCCTTCCTATGTCCTGGTAGTCACTTGGGTTATCTTCACCTTCGTGCTCATAGGCTGGGTATTCTTCGCTTCCTTTTCCACCAGCCAGGAAATATTCAGCGATTCCATGTTCAAGTTTGAGTCGGGGGGGTTTCATTTTGACAACTATATCCGTGCCTGGAATACCCAGAAAGTATCGGTCTATTTCATGAATTCCTTGCTGTACACAGTAGTATCCTGTTCTTCCATCATCCTGATCGCTTCCCCCCCGGCAGCCTATGTACTGAGCCGGTTCAAGTTCAGGGGGGGAAACCTTTCCATACAGAGCCTCCTTGCCTCAGCATTGGGAATCCCGGCGATCATGATCGTAATGCCGCTATTCAGCCTCGTGAGTCGTCTTCGTCTTACAAACAACCGATGGTTGCTCATATTCTTGTACATTGCCATGAATGTTCCTTTCACCACATTCTTCCTGCTTGCGTTCTTCAAGAACCTGAGTACCACCTATGAGGAAGCAGCCTATATCGATGGATGCTCTCCCATGGGAACATTCTGGAGAATCATGTTCCCCCCCTTGGTGCAACCCGGATCATCACCGTTACGGTATTCAACTTCATCACCATCTGGAACGAATATTTCATGTCGATGATTTTTGCAAACAAGCCAAAGGTAAGACCTGTTTCTGTTGGATTGTTCAATATGATCCAAGCGATGCGGTACACCGGAGACTGGGGGGGCGGGATGTTCGCCTCTGTCGTCATTGTTTTTCTCCCTACATTTCTCCTCTATATCTTCCTTTCAGAGCGAATCATCCAAGGAGTAACCGCAGGAGCTATTAAAGGATAGAATCAGATTCACTGCTCATTCCACTTCACTCATCCCACCGAAAGAGGTCCGTATGCACATTTCAGAACATAAGCTCCGAAACGTTATCAACCATTTCGCTATCGAAGGTTCTCTTACTTCCATTGAGGTCAATAAGGAAGGACATATAAACTCCACATTCTTCACCACCTTCTCCAACAATGGAGCATTACAGAAATACACCCATCAGCGAATCAATACACTGGTATTCAAAGAGCCGGTTGCATTGATGGAGAATGTCAGCTTGGTTACTTCACACATCCGTTCAAAACTTACCGGTCATTATGACAATGTTGAACAACGGTGCCTAAGCGTCATTCCTACCCGCTCTGGCTCAAATGTGTATGTCGATGAGGATGGTGGGTATTGGAGAACCTATCAGTATATTGATCACGTGAAGACCTTCAAAACAATAGCGAATGCTGAACAAGCATATCTCCTGGGTGAGGCCATAGGCAACTTCCAGTTGCAGCTATCGGACTTCGATGGGAAGCTACTACATGAAACCATTCCTCATTTCCATGATATGCGCCTTCGCTATGAACAGCTGGAGGAATCTATACAGGTAAACCACCAGGATCGGATACAGATGGTAGGTCCTGAAGTGGAATATCTCATGGATAGCAAGGAACGTGGATTCATTCTCTGGGACAAACTGCAGGAAGGGAGTCTACCTGTACGGGTAACCCATAATGACACCAAGATCAATAATGTCTTGTTCAGCCTCGACGGAAATGAGGCTCTCTGCATCATCGACCTAGACACCGTAATGCCAGGAACCATCCTCTTCGATACCGGTGATATGATCAGGACAGCAACCACTACAGCTGAGGAGGATGCCACTGATCTTTCCACGGTACACTGTGATACCTTACTCCATCATGCTTTACTGGAAGGATATTTCTCAAAAGCCGATTTCCTGACCCCCCCACTTGAACGATCCTTGGTTGTTGAATCTGGAAGGACTATTACCCAGATCATGGCAGTACGATTCTTGACGGATTTTCTCAATGGAGATCGATACTATCATATTGATCGGGAGAACCAAAACCTTGAGAGAGCGAGAAACCAGATTGCCCTCATGCAGGACATGGACAGCAAGTGGCAGACGCTATCACAAGGAGTGTAGAAAATGACTTCCATCAAGAGCGGTACATTCAAGGCAAACGCGGCGTTACCATTCGGGACCAATCCACTTCCCTACTTCAGGGATCCCGAACACGATACCCTTGTAAGGGTTAAACCACAAGTTTCTTCTGAGTATACTGCCTTATGGGCCTTGATTGCGGCAAGCGCTCTCTTCCCTACCAAATCCAAGATCGCTACGATAGAAACCGGGAAGAGCAAGATATTCCAGCAATCATCATGGAGAACGACTATCTCAAGGTAACCTTTCTCCCTACTCTCGGAGGAAGACTCATCAGTCTTGTCGACAAGGAAACAGACAGGGAACTGCTGTATTGCAATACCAGTCTCCAAGTATGCAACCTTTCCAATCTGGATGCATGGTTCGCTGGTGGCATTGAGTGGAATATCGGTCAATATGGCCATGCCTTCACCACCTGCAGTGAGGTATTTGCCTCGACGCAGAGAGATGAGGATGGTGTGCAATTCCTACGACTCTCTGAATTTGAACGCTGCAAGGGCCTCTGGTGGCACATCGACTTTCATCTGGGAAAAACTTCCCGCCTACTGTATGCCCACGTCCACGTTCACAACCTTTCTGATGAGCGGAAATCCTTGTATTACTGGACAAATACAGCAGTACCAGTTACAAACCAGACTCGCGTTCTTGCAAGTAGCAATGAAGCACTCTATCTGGATCCCTATGCAAAAAACAACACACGGCTCTTTGGCTATATGAAAATGCCTCATATGGAAATCTACGAAGACATCGATGCCTCTTACCCGAACCAATTCAAGCATCGAACGAGTATTTCTTTCTGTGTAAAAAGAGTTCAATGCCCTGGGAGTGTGCCGTTGAAGGAGACGGATCAGGGTTCTTTGAAGTTTCTACCCCCCCTCCTTTGTCCTACAGAAAAATGTTTTGCTGGGGGGGGAGCCACACAGGAGGGAAACGGTGGCAACGCTACCTCTCCCCCCCGGACAGTGAAGCTGAATACATCGAGGTCCAGAGTGGCTTGGCACCAAGTCAATTACATGGCGCGTATCTGGAGCCACAGAGTTCAATCTGTTGGACACAAGCCTTTGGTTCCCTGGATATGCACCCAAAGCAAGCACACAGCACACAGTACGAGGTTGCCATGAAGGCAGCAGAGGATACCATTTTCTTGATCATAGACGAGAAAAGACTCACAGATATGCATCAAAAATGCCTCAAGGCAAGTGAACACACCCCCCCCGAGCAGATATTGCACCGAGGAAGTGGATGGGGGGGATTTCTTGAACAGAAGGTCCAGAACATCTCACTACCGGCAGCGTTCCTCTTTGACAAAGAAAGCATCGGGGGGGAAGAGGAACTCCCATACCTTGGGCTGCTCACTGAGGGAAAGCTCCCTGTAATGAACCCCCCCATCAACCGCCCCCCCCTTTGTACTCCTCCCTGCTCGAATATGTGGAAAGCAGTATTCCTGAATGCGTTGCAAAACCCTTTCTTGACCGTGCTGGAAGCGGCCACTCTCAAACACTACCTTGGGATCATCCATCTGGAACAGGAAGAAGTTTCGTATGCCCAAACGTGTTGGCTTGAAACAATGGAGGCTCTCCCAAACGCATGGACCGCAAGAAATCTTGCGCAATTGGAGCTCAGGAGAAGGGAGCCTGAAGAAGCCTTGCGGTGGTACACTAATGCAAGTACGCTCTCTGGTTTTAGGGCTGACCCTGCTATTGCAGAAGAGTATTGCGCTCTCCTCGTCGCTGAAAAAAAGAACAGACGAAGCACGTAAGGTATTCCAAGGTATTCCTTCTATATGGATGGATGAAAGTGAAGCATTAAGAATTATCCGGGCAAAACTGGCAGTACAGGAAAAGAATGCCCCCCCACTCATCAAGAGCTTGGTCTTTGATCGGGAAGTTGGTCATATCCGGGAGGGGGGGGATACCCCCCCACTGAACAGCCTATGGTTCTCCTACCATTGTATCCTCTACAGCGAAGCACATCCCGGGATATCTGAAAACGAGGTGGCCAAGATAGTGAAGGAACGCAATTCTATTCCCCCCCAAACCTTCGATTTCACGATGTTCAGGGAATAGGTTGAATAACAAAACCTATAAACGGTATCCAGAAAAGAGAAGATGTTCCTTACTAACCGAGGGAGGTTCCCAGATAGAGACCTTGTTGATATTTCTTCATGAACACTTCGAATGTTGATTCAGTAATGGGTTGTGTGAAATAGTTACCTTGTACATACGTACACCCAAGCGATATGGCAACATCGAGAACAACCTTGTTCTCAATTCCCTTTGCAAGAATTTCAACATTCCCCCCCTTCTCTGCAGCCTCTTTCAAGGCAGCATATACCTGTTGCAACTGAGGTGAGTAGGCTCTGAAATCCAGCTTGATGATATCGAAGTCAGCCCTCACCAATGCTTGTAAGTCAAACGCGGTCTCAGTAAAGACATCGAGAGAGACCCTGAAACCAATTTCTCGTAGTTCTTTAATTACCAGCAAGGATTCGGGAAATGCCAATGCAGAGTCCTTGATATCAAACTCCACCTGGGAGGGATGCAAGCCATGCTGCTCAGCTAGGAAAAACATACGCTTTGCAAATCCTTTCTTCAAACTCTCATCACTCACATTGATTACCGTCTTGAAGGTATAGGGGGGGATGGTCCTGGCTAGCATCAGGCGACGGATGATGGTGAAAGTTTTTGAGATAATGGCCAAATCTATGGTAGTAATATGATGCAGTTCACATGCGACATCCTTGAAAACCTGAGCTGAGAGCACCCTGAATCCACCAAGTTGCCATCTTGCAAGGCTTTCTACACCCACTACGGAAAACGATACAGGATCAATGACCGGCTGGAAAAACGGGTTAAACTCCTCTTCCCACCCTTCAGTAAGGAATCCCTGTTTGCACTCATCAATATCAAGTTTTCTAGCCCGTATCACTTCATCAGCTACAAGAAACTTCTTACGATTCTTCCTTGCTGTCTCTTCGGTAACATATGCCAGGTCCACAAGTTGTTCGAGGGTATCCATACGATACCGTAACCCTGAGGAGGCGCACCCAACTGTTACCGCAAACGGTGGCAATCTGCTGGTATCCATAGAACCTAGCAATCCATTGATTCTATCCACGATGGTCTGGCACACGATATTCTGGTACTCAACCTTCTCTTTCTCATCAACTACGGTTGAAGTGGGAAAATCTCGGAGAACAGCAAATTCATCATGAGTCATCCTCTGGACATTACCTACCCCCCAAAATATCCCATCAGCTCTTGAGTACAGCAATTATACACTCCTTCAAGCTCCTGACGATCGACGCAGGATTGGAAGACCCCCCCTCTTGCATGGATAGAAACATAGAGGCAGAACACAGATTCCAAATTTGCTTGATGCTTTTCAGCCATCTTGTAAGCGACCTATTGGTAAACCCCCCCCAGGGTCCTGTATTTCCAGAGATCAAGAAACCAATACTCATACTGATCAAGAAAAGCAGGGTAAAGAAGATACTGACAACAAACCTTGAGTAGTAGAGACTGACCAATAGTGCGAGGAAGAATACACTTCCAACTGCAATACAGTGACGTTGCATGATTCTCATAAGGCGTTCCTTTCCAGTAGAAATTGGGGGGGATCAGACCTTTCCTTCCCAACCAGGAAAGAAAGGTCTGTATGCCTCCCCCCCTCACTTAATCGGTTGGCTTAACAAAATAGCTTCCCCCCCGGTTCTTCAGCAGAAGCTTGGTTCCATCAACTACTGCGTCATGGGGGGGCGTCTGGAGATGTGGAAATCCATACCAACCCTGCGGTGAAGGAACTCATCCACACCATCGATCATCGCTCCACCACCACTGATATAGATGCCATTCACGATAATATCGGAAGAGAGCTCAGGAGGGGGGGTGTTCTGCAACACCTTGAGTACCATTGTTGCTATTGATTCAAATGGCTTGACCAGGACATCACGAATTTCGTTTTCATGTATTGTGATTTTTTTGGGAAGTCCGGTTACTACGTCCCTTCCACTTACCCAAGTCTCCTTCGGATTCTCAATCTTCTGTCGCAAGGAACCGATTTCTACCTTGATCCGCTCGGCAGTTTTCTTTCCGATAAGCAGTCCATGCTTATACTGCATGTGGTCCATGATCTCACTATCAAAATAGTTACCTGCAATACGATTGGACTCAGATACCACAATATCGCCCAAGGAGAGTACGCCAATATCGGTAGATCCTCCCCCCCCAATATCAATGATCATCGATCCATTGCTGCTGAAGATATCAAGGCCTGACCCGATTGCTCCAGCTTTCACTTCCTGCTCAATGAATACTTCCTTGACCCCCCCAAGCTTATTACCAAGGTCCATGAATGAATCACGTTCCAACTGAGTTACCTCAGAAGGACAGCAGAGCAAAAGCGTTGATTCTGTGATGTCGATATTGATGTTCTCAATCTTATGCAAGGAAATCTCGATGAGCTTCTTGGTTGCCTCGATATCTGAAATGACACCTTGGTTCAGCGGACTGACTATCTTGATACCATGATGACCCTTTCCGATCATGTTGGCTGCCATGGTTCCTGTAGCCAGCACCTCATTGGTTTCATAGTCAAATGCGATTACCGAAGGTTCATTCGTGATGATTCCTTCTCCTTCAACATAAACAAGGATGTTTGCGGTACCCAAGTCTATTCCAATATTTTTCCCAACAACGCTTTTTGTCTCTTTCTCTTGTTTTCGAATGGTGATTGCCATGATGAAAATCTCCTACAGTTGAAGCGGATTAACGAGATAGTCTCCGCGGTTTTTCAGTAAATACTTAGTACCTTCTGCAACACAAGTAAGCGGGTTCTGGACCACTTTCACAGGAACCTGAATCCGTTCCTTTATGTACTCCTCAATCCCACGGATCATGCACATCCACCGGTGAGTAGGATGCCATGCTTATAAATGTCTGCAGATAATTCGGGTGGGGGGGTATCCTTTAACACTCCAGTGATAAGTTTTACGATTTCATCAAATACTGGCGTCAATACCGTTTGGACTTCCTGGGTTGAAAGCATGACCCACTTGGGAATTCCCTTCACCATGTCTCTTCCTGCATACCGATTCACGACGTTTTTTGCGTCTACATGCAAGTCACCCAATTCAATCTTCATTTTCTCGGCTGTTAGTTCTCCGATCTCAACGCTTTGGGTCTTTTTCACGTATTTGGAGATTTCATCATCCATGAAACTTCCAGCTTTTCGTATGGTTCGAGAAAGCACGATATCACCGAAAGAAATAATACCGACGTCCGTAGTACCTCCTCCAATATCGACAACCATCACCCCCCCTTTGGATTTAAAGATATCCACACCGGCGCCCAGTGCTCCAGACTTGATCTCTTCCTCGATGAATACATCTGTGATTTTCATCTTCGCTGCAAGATCAGCCATGACGTCCCGTTCAATCTTTGTCACTTCAGAAGGGCAACAAATTACACACGTAGTCTTGGAGAGATCTTTTTCTGTAAGATTCTCAATCTTCCCAAGCACATACGTCAGCAAAGCCTTTGCTGCACGCATATCTGAGATAACGCCATTTTTCAATGGCTTTATCACTGCAATTTTGGAGTGGACCTTACCCAACATTCTATGGGCATCCTCTCCAGCTGCCACAATTTTCCCGGATTCTCTATCAAACGCAATTACTGCAGGTTCATTGAATATGATTCCTTTCTTTTCAAGGAACACCAATAAATTTGCGGTTCCGAGATCTATTCCCAACCCAAGTTTGTCATGTACCATTGCTGCACTCATTCTTATACCCTTCCTATAGTTCACTATAAAAATGCCGATTTGTCATTTTGAGCATCTTCTTGCATCCATCAATTACCGCAGAGAGAGGCACCTCAGAGAGGTACACCGGAATCTGGGCAATATCGGTGAAATAGTCCTTGATACCAGGAATCTGTGAGCAACCACCTGTCAACAGAATCCCAGAATCAACCAAATCCCCCCCAGCCAGCTCTGGAGGTGTCTCTTCCAGAGTCGCCAGCAAGATGGACTTAATAGGATCAAAGCAATTGAGAAGAACCTCTCTGATTTCCTCAGGATGGAGGAGGATCTGTCGTGGAAGACCTGTGACCAAATCACGGCCCATAGCCTCAGTAACAACAGGAGCTCCATCTTCATCTACGGGGGGGAACGGTCCAGTGAGGGAAGCAAGTTCAATCTTGATTCTTTCTGCAGTCTGATTTCCGATCTCCAGCTTATGACTGGTTTTTACATAGTCGATGATCTGCTTGTCAAAATAATCTCCGGCAATCTTGATTGATTTGGAAAGTACTACTTCACCAAGTGAAAGGATTCCAAAATCGGTCGTACCACCGCCAATATCGATCACCATGTGTCCTCTTGGTGCAAAGATGTCTACACCAGAACCAAGAGCACCGGCCTTTATCTCTTGTTCAATTTCTGTATTCTGGATTCCAAGTCCATGACCAAGCTCAACAATTGCCTCTTTCTCTGTATTGGTTATTTCCGAAGGAATACAGATCAAGAGTCTGCTGATCGACTCAAGGTTCGAAAGGAATATCTTGTCCAATGTGAATAGGAGAATTTCTCGAATCAGTTGAATATCAGAAATTACTCCTCCCTGTAGTGGCCTGGCTACCTCAACCTTATTATGGGTCTTCCCAACCAGTTTTGCTGCTTCATACCCAACTGAGACGACGTTACCAGTTGCCTTGTCAATTGCAATGATCGAAGGTTCATTGAAAAGTGTACCTTGCCCTTCAACATAAATGAGAAGGTTCGAGGTACCTAAATCGACACCCACTGATAAATTTGTTTTTTTCCTTCATGTTTTCCCTCCAGCGGAATTTCCAAAATATCAAAAGCAGAAATGCTTCTAATTCAAAACTTCAACGTCTCAGATGTTTTTTTTTGTAACCATATCCAATGCATATCTGTTTTAAAACTCCGCTTCAGTAAATCACACACAAATTTGACTGTCAATAATAAAATTTTATATTTTTCTTTATAATACAAGGACTTATAACATATGTCAGTGACATAAGTTGCATTAAAGAACGTGCTGTTCAGACACGTGTCAATACGTATCTATATGCAATTTGTATTCAAATTATTATGTATTAATAGGTTATCTTGTTTAAATACAATTACACATGGCAAAGCAATTGTGACAAATGGCAAATGTCTGGTAATTTAAAAAATTACATTACTTTTGTACTATCAGCATGACAAATGGTTTGGATGGTGTTCTTGAGGAATGTGAATACACAAGAAAAGACCTCACTCATATACAATGCTATAGGCATTTTTTTTGGGATTTAGGATAGGTATCGTACGATTTTTTTCTTGTCTGAGGTATGAAAATCATGAAATTTGGAAGGGTATAGACAACGGGAGTTGCCGTAGATTTACAACAACTCCCGTACTGAATCCTGAGGGGGGGATACTAAGCTACCATACCAAAGACAAATCCTGCTATGGTAGAAAAGAACACCACCAGAGCAATGTAGACCGCAGTCTTCTTAAAGCCCAGTTCACCGCCGATCACCAGCATGGATGGAAGGGAGAGACTAGGACCGGCAAGCAATAAAGCCAAAGCGGGCCCTTGGCCCATTCCTGCTCCCAATAATCCTTGTACAATGGGAATCTCAGTGAGGGTTGCAAAGTACATGAATGCCCCCCCTGAAATGGCTGCAAAGAAGTTAGCAAAGAGAGAATTCCCTCCTACCAATGATGCAACCCATGCCGTTGGTATGAGTGCTTCCTGGCCAGGTCTTCCCAGCAGGAATCCTGCAACCAACACGCCACCAAAAAGCAAGGGAAGAATCTGAAGTGCAAAGTCCCTGGTTGCTCCACCCCCCCACTCTTTCATCTCATCCTTGGTGAACCATCTGATCAGCGAGTATGCCAACATCAAGGCGAACACCCCCCCGGTGATCCAATACTTAGACTTATAGATGAAATCCCAAACGGTACTTGATCCCTGGCTTGGTGCCCAGTTCAGGAAGACCAGGATACCAATCATGGAAACCATGTAGAGAGCCATCTGGGGGGGAAGCGAGCGTGCATCAGGACCACCCATGTTCTTGAATAGGCGTTCATCAGCAAGCCGTTTCTCATCCTCTTTTCTGAAGATCATATGCATGATCAATCCGATCACGAAGGCAAAGACGATGGCTACAATCATTCTGGTCAATCCCATCTTCCATCCAAAGACCTTGTAGGAGAGGATAATTGCCAAAATATTGATCGAAGGGCCACTATAAAGGAAGGAAACAGCAGGACCAAGTCCTGCACCCTTCTTGTAAATACCCTTGAAAAGAGGCAATACAGTACAGGAACAAACTGCCAGGATCGCCCCCCCTGATACAGAGGCAACTGAATATGCCACCAGTTTCTTGGCCTTAGGACCAAGATATTTCATTACTGCCTGTTGGTTGAGAAATACCACTACCGCCCCCCCAGCAATGAACATTGCCGGAACCACACAGAGCAATACATGCTCATGTGCATAATCAGAGAGCATGAGGAACGCTTCCTGGATTGCCCCCCCCACTACACGCGGATGGGTGAAGGGAGTAAGAAAGATTGCCAGGAAAATCCCGGCTATAATCAGAAGTTTCTTGTTAGGAGTAAGTTGCTTCATCGCCATTGGAGCACCTCCTTGGTAGCGAGAAACCGCATTACAAGCTCTCCTTGATCAATGCGAGCACTTGGTCCTTGTTCAGCACCTTACCCATGCTCTTCACATCGCCGTCAATTGCGAGGGCGGGGGGGGTCATCATGACACCCATATCCATAATCTCATCGAGGTCAGTGACTTTCTCGATTGTGGCACCAATATTTCCCTCTTCTACTGCTTTGACTGCACTAGCTTCAAGGGCCTTGCATTTGGGACATCCAGTCCCGAGTATTTGAATAATCATGTGTATATCTCCTATGTTTCCATTATTGGAAACTATCATTGCAATGTCAACCAGATTCATTGACAAAGTTTCCATTTTTTGCAACATTGCAAGCATGAACCAATATGATGCTGAACAGTTTGAGGATACCGCGAAACGTTTCAAGACCCTTGGGCACCCTATGAGGCTTGCTATTGTTGAGGCTCTCTTTACGCGTTCCTACTGTGTTTGTGAACTCGCGGGACTGCTTGGAATGCACAAGTCAGTCACCTCAAAGCACCTTTCAGCATTAAAGCAAGTGGGAATCATCGATATGCAGAAAGAAGGAACCAGGGTCAATTGCATATTGATCATGCCCTGCGTGCTGGAGATGATGCACTGCGCAATCAAACCACCAAATGATGTAAAGGAATAATGCACCATGAAAAAAAGAACGAATCATGTTTGTCTGTATACATAACTCAGCAAGAAGCCAGATGTGTGAGGCTTTCGTACGACACTATGCAAGTGACCGGTTTGAGGCACATAGCAGCGGGATTGAAGCCGGCAAACTGAACCCCCCCTTGGTTGTCCAGGCTATGGAAGAGATTGGTATCTCAATGAAAGGTCACTATGCGAAACCTGCCCAAGAGTATATCGACAGGAATGAAGCATTCGACTATGTAGTGACAGTATGTGATGAGAGCAACGCTGAACGCTGTCCCATGTTCCCGGGCAAGTGTGAGCGTATGCATTGGGGGGGATTCCCTGATCCGAGCGCAATCACCGGTAGTGATGAGGAAAAGCTGGGAGGAATCAGGCCCATCCGTGATGCAATCCACACACGTATTACTGACTGGCTGGCGACCTGCTAGTCAGCTGACCTTGCTTCCAACCAGGAGAGGAACTCCCCCCCTGGGGGGGGAAGTGGTTTGGAGAAGTAGTACCCTTGTACATAGGAGATTCTGTTGGTTTTCACAATCTCCAACTGCTCAGGCGTTTCTACTCCCTCAGCAATGACATCTTTTCCAAGGCGTTGCAGCATTCCCGCGATAAGAGAGAGCAACTCATAATTATTTGTTGTGTTTGACACTACACTACGGTCAATCTTCACCGTATCGAAGGGAAGATTGACCAATGACTCGAGATTGGCATAGCCGGTTCCAAAATCGTCCAGGAAAAACCTCACGCCCATCTCTCGCAAGGCGTCCCATGACTTTGCTACGATTGGATTGCTTGAGAGTACCATAGACTCAGTAACCTCAAATCCAATCTTTTTCGCATCGATTCCCTTCTGGCTTAGAATATCCAACAACCTACAAGCGACATCCCCCCCCGGCAAGGTCTTCAGCCACGATGTTGATTGAAACATGGCTCAATCGTTCCTGTATTGAGGGATGTGCTTTGAGGAACGTACACACTTTCTGGAGCATGATTTCCGTATACATACTGATCAAGCCTGCTTGCTCTGCAAGCGGGATGAATTCTCCAGGAGAAATAATCCCCCCCATTCTCTCATCCTGCAGTCGCATCAAGGCCTCTGCAGCAACTGGTTTATTGTCATTTACATCCATGATTGGCTGGAAGTAGACCTGAATCATGTCTTGTTCTATCAATGCTTTTCGGAGAACCGAAAGAATATCGAGTCTCCTCTGACGTACCCCCCCGATAAGTTTCTGGTTAAATATGATAACCGGCTGTCGTCGTTTTTCCTTGATCTCTGTCATGGTAAAGGCGAGAGACTCAACAACCTCATCAACCGTATTCTTGTTCAGGGGGGGAATTTCTATGATTGCAATATTCACATGGAAGGAGACCTGCATCTCCCCCCAATAGCACACCCTTTAGCAGTCTTTGCCTTGATCAAATTCACTTCCCTGACCAGCTCATTATGTGTAAGCCAAGGAAATATCAAAATGAACCGATTCCCCCCCCGATACGAAACACCCCCCCGGCATGCTTATAGGTCGTTTTCAGGAAATCAGCAAAGGCGTACAGGATAGCGTCGCCCCCCCCTTCATCCCCCCCATAGCGTTCATTGAGCAAACGGAAATTCTCAATATCCAAAAGGAGGATGGTCTTGTGTTGCTTGGAAGCAATACCTTGTTTGAGTACTTCCATAAATGCCTGATTGTTCGGGATATGGGTCAACAGATCCAACAGCAACTCCTTCCTTTGCCAAGACAGGAAACTGAGAAGCAACATAAAACCACTGCTAAGGGAGAACATGTATGGTTGTCTGAATACCTCAAACAAAACCAAGGAGAACAACAGAAACAGTGCAGTAAGTACCATGATTGCCCGTTCATGCCATTCAATGTGCTTCCATCTGATTAAGGCAGTACCAAGTTCCACGAGAACAAAGAGGGTACTCAGGCCAAGCATAAGAGGAATGCCCAATCCTCCGGTTATCATCTGATCTTGGGAGAATACATAGAGTCGGTTCAAGGCAAGATCAACAAAGGAAGCGATACTGAAGAACGCGAGCAATATTCTCTGTACCTGAAAAAGTACTGAGTATCTTCCTTTGGGAAGGATCCGTTTCTCAATACTGTTCATCCAGATAAACACAAAGAGAGGCATTGATACGATATGAATGATAGTCACCAAGCGGGCAATAAAAGAAGGAAACAAGAGAATGCCACGTATATGCACGTGGCTGAGCAGTGCAAGAGCAAGATAGCCAATGTAAGCTCCTGCAACACCTGCCACGTCCACATCCTGATGTTTAAAGAGTGAGGTTGATCCCTTCTGGCTTGCTACAATGGATACAACCACAACCAACAAGAATAACTCCATCACTACAAGTTCCATGCAACCAGCCCCCCCCTAGTAGATACAGTCCTTATAACTGTAGCCTGTCATCTCCAGAACATACTGGAAGACGTGAGTATCATTCATCAATTCCGGATGAAAC
>JDSH01000189.1_pt1 | contig 18057 bp, 25 predicted proteins | sample 199451 | NCBI WGS metagenome assembly JDSH01 (sample SAMN02584198, study PRJNA231836) | bioreactor metagenome | isolation source: continuous culture bioreactor electron acceptor NO2- transfer2 day 38 after... | place: Germany: Bremen | reverse complement strand
ATCCGGTGGACTAAACCGTCAAGCCTAATTGGCGTCCCCCCCTAGGGGGGGGTTCGAACCCCCTGTTGCCGCCGTGAAAGGGCGGAGTCCTAGGCCACTAGACGAAGGGGGGGACTAGAAATTGGTGGAGCCAAGCGGGATCGAACCGCTGACCTCAACACTGCCAGTGTTGCGCTCTCCCAGCTGAGCTATGGCCCCCCCTCAACGGATGCGTATATTAAGGATCCGCCCTTGGGGGGGCGTCAACACCCGATTCCGCTTTTTTTTAAAGTTTTTTGAACATCCCTGTTCTCATCGTTCAATTAACCAACAAACCGCTCATCAAACACCCAGAGCGGCGTATTCCTTCTCTACTTTTTTGGTTTCTTTCTTGGAAAAACCACCCATAACCTCAAGGGCATGACGCAAACGGGAGCGAGTCATGTCCGGGCCCAGCAACGCCATGGAGTCCATCACTGACCAGGAATTGGGCGTTCCGGCAATGGCCACAAAGATCGAGAACATGAAATCGCCCATCTTCAGGTCCATGGCTTTCGCCAACGCCTTGATGTCGGCAAAGATGGTGTCCTTGCTCCAGTGGCGCTGAGCTTCCAGCTTCCAAAGGGCGAACTGCAGCACCCGTTTGACCTGGCTCTCATCCAGCTTGTTATGGGCAAAGTCCTCCGGCTTCAGATTCAGCATGCCGCTGAACATGAACTGGGCCATTGGCGCCACATCGGAAAACACTTCTGCCCTACCCTTGATATGGGGGGGCACCAGGCTTTCAAGTCGTCCTGGTTAAACCACCACTGTTGCATCCGCGCCATGAACTGCTCGTCGCTCAGCTCCTCACGAATCCACTGGCCGTTGAGCCAACGCAGTTTTTCCACGTCAAACACGGGGGGGCCACCCAGGGACACGCGCTGGATATCAAAGTTCTCGATCATCTCATCCAGAGTGAATTTCTCACGCTCGTCCGGCATGGACCAGCCCATACGGCCCAGGTAGTTGGTCACAGCCTCTGGCAAGAAGCCCATACGCTCGTAAAAGTTGATACTGGTCGGGTTCTTGCGCTTAGAAAGCTTGCTCTTGTCAGGGTTACGCAGCAGCGGCAGGTGACACAACTCTGGCATATCCCAGCCAAAGTACTGATACAGCAGCTTGTGCTTGGGCGCAGAATTGATCCATTCCTCACCTCTCAGCACGTGGGTAATGCCCATCAAATGGTCATCAACAACATTGGCCAGGTGATAGGTCGGCATCCCATCAGACTTCAAGAGGATCTGGCAGTCCACCTGAGCCCAATCGATCTCAATGGTACCCCCCCGGAGCATATCCTGAATTTCACACACGCCTTCGTCGGGCACTTTCATGCGGATAACATACGGATCACCCGCATCCAGACGGCGCTTTACCTCTTCTTCCGGCAACTCCAGATCGCCCTTGATGCCGGGATTCAGGCCCTGAGCCTTGCGCTCTTCGCGGATAGCATCCAGCTCTTCCGGTGTACGGAAGCAATAGAACGCATGACCAGCGGTGACCAGGTCCTCGGCATACTGACCGTACATGTGCTTGCGCTCAGACTGGCGATACGGGCCGTGGGGGGGGCCGCCAACGTCGGGACCCTCGTCCCGAATTCAGACCCAGCCACCGCAACGCTGTCAGAATATCCTGCTCGGATTCAGCGGTACTGCGGGCCTGATCGGTGTCTTCGATGCGCAAAATGAACTGGCCGCCGTGCTGACGGGCAAAGCAAAGGTTAAACAGGGCCACGTAGGCGGTACCAACGTGTGGATCGCCGGTGGGCGACGGGGGGGCAATTCGGGTGCGTACTGTCATGAAACCATCCTGAAAATAAGTGGCCGATTTATAAAGGGCGCATTATAGCGGCCATCCTGAGGTTTCGCATGGGCGGCTTTTGCATCCCCCCCGACACAAACTGTTATATTATAACGTTTCACGTACACGCAGGATTCGATACACCATGCCACAGAATGTCACCCGCCTGGCCCTTGCACTCTCAGCCCTGGCTATAGCAACACCCGCCGCCGCAACCAATGTGGTTGCGTCCATTAAACCTGTCGAACTTCTGGTCAAAGCTGTCGCGGGTGACAGCGTGGAGGTATCAACGCTGGTACCACCCGGCTCCAGCCCCCCCCATAACTACAGCATGAAGCCCTCTCAGCGGCGTGCCCTGGAACAGGCGGATGTCATCTTCTGGGTCGGCCCGGATATGGAAACCTTCCTCAACCGTCTGCTCGGTGGCAAGGAATTCGCTGGCCGGTCGGTGGCTTTCCTGGAAAGCGAAGGCGCTGAATCTGAGCACGACGAGCATCATGATGAGCACAACCATGAGCCTGAGCATGAAGAGCACGATGATCACGGGCATCATGACGAACCCGATGTCCATCACCACGATCACGGCGACGGCGAAGACCCACATATATGGGTAGACCCGATGCTGGCACTGGACATGGCGAAAGACATCCGGAATGTACTGAGCGAACTTGAGGGCGTAAACCCCCCCGAGGAACTGAATGCCAACCTGGAGCGTTTTCAAACCGAACTGCTCAACAAAGAGCAGAGTATTCGAGCGAGCTTTGCCGGCCTGGATGACATCAGCCTGTTCGCCTATCACGATGCCTTTACCCGCTACGCCGAGCACTATGGGCTGACGCTGGAAGGCGTTCTGACCCTGAACCCGGAACTTTCCCCCCCTGGCGCCCGACACATCGCCGATGTTCAGGCCAAGCTCGAAGCTGCCAATCACCCGTGCCTGCTGACCGAGCCCCCCCAATTCAACCGCCAGTGGTGGCGTTCCATTACCGAAGGACTGAACGTCACCTTCAGCACCTGGGACCCGCTGGCAACCGACATTGAATCGACACCGGCAGGCTACATCGAGTTTCAGCAATCTGTGGCCGATGCGGTTCTCAAGTGCTTACCAGAGCAGGCTCAGTAGCACCGGAATAGAGACCATCGCCAACAGGGTTTGCCCGCTGATGATCCCTGCCATCAGCGGCGCATCCCCCCCGCCAAGCTGGCGCGCCAGAATGTAGGCCGACGTGGCAGTAGGCAAGGCCGCCAACAGCACCGCCACTTGCACCAGCAGCCCCCCCTCCAGCCCGAGCATCCAGGCCAGGCCCGCGGTCATCAGTGGAAACGCCACCAGTTTAAGAGCCGAGGAGACAATAAACGGAACCGAACCGCCACGCAGGCACTGAGCTGCAAACCAGCCCCCCCCACGCACATCAGCCCCCCCATCGGCAGCGCCAGATTACTCAACGGCTCCAGTATGCCCGCCAGCAAGGGATGAAACCCTACCTGGAAATAGCTCCAGAGCACGCCAATGACCGAACCGACGATCAACGGGTTGGTGACAATCGCCCGAATCACCGCCGCCAGATTGATTTGCTCTCGCCCTGCTACCAGAGCGAACATCAGAATACACAGCAGGTTCAACAACGGCACCATAATGGCCACGGCGATAGCCGTGAGCGAGAGCCCATCATCCCCCCCCAGGAGCATGCCACCCGCGGCCAGACCCACGTAGGAATTGAAACGAATCGCACCCTGGTATACCGAAGAAAACACCGGACCAGACCAGCCCCCCCAGAGCCACTGCGCAGCCACCAGCACCAGCGTCATCGCCAGCAGCATGGCGATAATCAGCATCGCCGTATCACCGTAGGCGGAAGGAGCAGCCGGGCCTGCCCAAGCTTGAACACCAGCATGGCAGGAAACAGTACGTAATAGGTGAAGCGCTCCGCACGGGGGGGCCAGAAATCACCTCCGGGAAAGTCCACGCGGCGCAAGCCATGGCCCAACATGATCAGCACGAAGACAGGAATCAAAGCCTGAACCACCATTGGCATCACCACCTCCCGACTACCAGACACCAGCCCGTTCACAGGTGCAAGACACTAGCACAGATCTTCGGCAAGTTCGCAGTTGCCATTTTGCTCACCCGGGGGGGGTAGATTCAGAGCTTCTTCAACTCTAAAGGCGAAGTGCAATTCCCGTGAACATTCTGCGTTCAGGCAATTACACGATATCTCTGGCACTGCGGTCCTCCTTCGGGAACACCGGCAGGGCTGCCATCCGCCTCTGATTTCGCTGAATCCACTCTCTTCCCCCCCGTCCGGATTCACGCCTAACCAACAATCGATTGTTTACCTGGAGATTGCTATGGCTGAATTGCCACCTATCACTGTTGCAGAAGAAGATTATAACCGTCTCAGCACCTTGCTTGAGCGGGTCGCCGGCCAGTCTGATGTGGCCGATGGGCTGGAAGACGAACTCAGCCGTGCCGACATGAAGCCACTGGCCGACATGCCAGAGGGCGTGGTGACCATGAACTCACGAGTGCGCTTCCTGAACGAAGACACCGGCGAGGAGCACGAAGTGGCGTTGGTGTACCCCCCCCATGAAGTAGGCGACGCCGATCACAAAGTCTCGATACTGGCACCGGCCGGTGCGCCATGCTGGGGGGCTGAGCATTGGCAGCAGCATCGAATGGCCCATGAAAGGCCGCAAGCCCATCCACCTGAAAGTGATCGGTGTTACCCGAAACCCATAAGCACTTTCCTTTACAAATATCAGGACTTGATATTTCTCCAAAGGCAGAACGCCTCCGGTGGTAGCATTTCATCAATGCTAACCGACAGATCAGGAGGCCGTATGGCAGAGCAGCACCACGAAGACTGGGACCCCCCCAGATCAGCCGAGGTTCAGACGGACCAGATCCGCGCCTACGATGCCATGCGCAAGGAATGCCCGGTAGCCTGGAGTGATTACCAGCAGTGGACGTTGTTTCGCCATGCCGATGTCATGCGGGCACTGGAGGATCATCACACCTTCAGTAACGCCGTCTCCGCGCACCTGTCCGTACCGAATGGCATGGACCCGCCCGAACACACCCCCCCTTACCGCAAGGCCATCGAACCCTATTTTGCGCCCGAGCCCATGGCACGCTTTGAACCGGTATGCCGGGATGTGGCCCGGGCGCTGGTACAGACCCTGGACAAAAACAAGCCGCTGGATGTGGTCAATGCTCTAAGCCGCCCCCCCTTTGCGCTACAGATTCAGTGCGCGTTTATGGGCTGGCCGGATAGCCTGCATCAACCGCTAGCCGAGTGGGTGATGAAAAATCACCGGGCAACCCTCGCCCGCGACCGTGCCGCCATGGCCGACGTTGCTGAAGAGTTTGACGGGTACATCCGCGACCTGCTGGATTCCCGGCGCCAGCCCAATAAGCCCGCACCAGATGATGTCACCACCCGACTAATGCGCGAGCAAATCGATGGCCAACCCATGACCGACGAAGAGCTGATCAGTCTCTTGCGCAACTGGACAGTCGGAGAACTGGCCACCATTTCAGCCAGCATTTCCATACTGACCCACTATCTGGCCCATCATCCCGAGCTTCTTAATGACCTTAAGGCCGCCCCCCCGGAGCAGCTCTCCGATGCTATTGACGAAATCCTGCGAATGGACGCCCCCCCACTCATTTCCAATCGCCGATTAACCACCCGAGAGGTCAAAATAGACGGCAGAACCATTCCCGCCGGCGCGAAAATCACCCTTCTTTGGGCATCCGCCAACCGGGACGAAGTTGCTTTCGGCAACCCGGATCAGTTCTGCCCACGTCAGAACGCAGCCAGGAACCTGCTCTATGGCGCCGGCATCCATGTCTGTCCCGGCGCCCCCCCCTTGCACGAATGGAACTCAGGATCTTCATGGAGGAGTTGCTGAAGCAGATCGAAGCTATCGAGCAGGCTGATGGCGAACAGCCTGAGCGGGCGATGTTTCCCACGGGTGGATTTAACTATCTGCCACTGGTGTTCCGCTGATAGCTTTCTCCAGAAAAAACAAAAGCCGCAGCGGAGAACCTCCGGTGCGGCTTTATATTGCGACGGGATCAGTCTTCGATAAACACCAGGCTTTCGTCGGACCCCCCCGCGGCTTCAAGACGCCCGAGAGGCTGCAGATCCAGCCCATGCTTTCGGGCGAGGGCCTCAAAGGCTTCCCGGCTCTTTTCGGCCACGCTAACCATCAAGCCACCGCTGGTTTGCGGATCACAGAACAACAGTTTGTCGCGTCGGTCATACCGGAAATCGCCTTGCCGAACGCCGCCGCGTTGCGGTGGGTGCCACCAGGGATGCAATCGGCATCAATATATGGCTTCAGGTTTGGCAGCACAGGCACAGCCTTGCGACTTACCGTTGCCTTCAAGCCGCTGCCCCCCCGGCAGATTTCCAGCAAGTGCCCGGCAAGACCAAAGCCGGTTACATCGGTCATGGCATTGACACCATCCACCTCAGCAAACACTTCGCCAACCTTATTGAGGGTCGCCATGTTCTCCACCGCCACGGCCAGGTCTTCAGGAGTAACCTTACCTTTCTTGGAAGCACTGGTGAGAATGCCGACGCCCAGTGGCTTGGTGAGATACAGCAAATCGCCCGCTTGAGCGGTATCGTTTCGGATAATACGGTCAACAGCCACCTGGCCAGTCACCGCCAGCCCGAATATCGGCTCCGGTGAATCGATGCTGTGGCCACCGGCCAGGGCGATACCTGCCTCGGCACACACGGCACGCCCACCATCGATTACCTTGGCGGCAATTTCCGGTTCCAGCTCATTGACCGGCCAGCCCAGAATGGCAATAGCCATCACGGGCTTTCCGCCCATGGCATAGACATCGCTGATGGCATTGGTGGCAGCAATACGGCCGAAATCGAACGGGTCGTCCACCACCGGCATAAAGAAATCGGTGGTGCTGATAATGCCAAGGCCGTTACCCACATCGGCAACCGCAGCATCGTCTCGGCTGCTGTTGCCCACCAGCAGTCGCGGATCGTGAAATTCGGGAGCATCAGTGTGAAGGATGCGGTCCAGAACGTCCGGAGCAATCTTGCAGCCACATCCGGCACCGTGGCTGAACTGGGTCAATTTGATCGACAAAGCGTCTTCCTTCTTTCGGTTGAGCAACTCGGTTATCGTCAGGATACGCAACAGTCTACAATGCAGCTCACTCTCCGGCCACCAAATGCGTAGGAACCACCATGACCACCCCCCCGAACAACCAAGGCCCCCCCGCGACTCGCATCATCCACAATCGCCGCCATAAGGATGCCTTCGGCAGCCCCCCCTACTCGCCGGTTTACAACACCACCACCTACCGGTTTGAAAACACGGCAGACTTGCTGGATGTGATTGAGGGGGGCGAAGCGACGGTAACCTGTACACTCGCTGGGGGGCACCAACCCGAGCATCCAGGAACTGGAACAGGGACTGGCCGGGCTCGAAAATGCTGAAGCAGCATTGGGGGGGTTTGCCTCCGGCATGGCGGCAATTTCGGCAACCCTGCTGGCCCATGGCCGTAATGGGATTGTGTGCGTAGGCGATCTTTATGGGGGGGGCACACAGGAACTACTGAAGAATCACTGCCAGGCGCTGGGCATTCCAGTGACCTTCCTGTTCCGTAAAGAGCAGAACCAACTGGCGGAAACACTGAACGAACCGGGCAAGCTGGTCTATTTCGAAACCCCCCCGGCCAACCCGAACATGGCGATCCTGGACATTCGCGCCATCGCTGAAACAGCCCACCAGCACGGCGCACTGGTGGCGGTGGACAATACGTTCGCCAGCCCCCCCATCAACCAGAAACCGCTGGAACTGGGCGCAGACCTCGTCTTGCACAGCGCCACAAAATACCTGGGTGGCCACAGCGACCTGACCGCCGGTGCCCTGATGACCTCTGCAAGCCTGGCAAAACCCGTGGTCGCCTGGCGCAAGAACCTGGGCCAGCTGATTGCCCCCCCGGAAACCGCCGCCCTGCTCTCCCGCAGCTTGCGCACGCTGCCATTACGAGTGCGCCAACACAACGAGAACGCCATGGCAGTCGCTCAAGCGATGGAACAACATCCGAAAGTCACCAAAGTACACTACCCCCCCGGCCTGCCTTCCTTCGAAGGCCACGACCTGGCCAAACAGCAGATGACCGGCTTCGGCGGCATGCTCAGTATTGAAGTGGACGGTGGCCAGCAGGCAGCCGAAAAAGTGGCAGACTCTCTGAAAGTCTTCCTGCTCGCCACCAGCCTGGGCGGCGTGGAAAGCCTGGTGAGCCAACCGAGCGCCACCAGCCATCACGCCTGAGCCGGGAAGAGCGCCTCAAACGGGGGGGCATTGGCGATGGCATGCTGCGCCTGTCAGTGGGGGGGCTTGAGGATGCAGCCGATCTGATACAGGACCTGAATGATGCCCTTACACAAGTGTGTTAACGCCCCCCCTGTAGCATGAAGGTTTCGTACTCAAGTTCATCGAACTTGCGGGACAGCAGCGCCAGTCCAACCAGAGCTGAGACCAGGGTAGCCGCCGCATAGCCGTATCCGTAAAAGGCGGCGCCCAACTCAATGGTGATCAGCGTGAACACGATATTGGTACCGAGGAACAGGGCGCAAAGAATCAGGTTTATCCCCCCCCGGGCATCGAGGTAAAACAGCACATTCTGTATCGCAAGAAGAATCAACTGCATGGCCACCGCAATCAGGAAAATGTGGAACAGTGGAAGGTACAGTGTGGAGATACCCAGGCGGAGAGAATCTCCTCTCCCCCCCACAGGAACAGAATGATCACCGTCATTCCCTGCACTTTGATGATCTCATAAATGCCGTTTCTGGCGACCAGAACCATGTCATCCCGAAAACGGTTGATTCGCTCCAGGGTATCGCCCTCACGGACGGCGTTATAAAACCGGTCGTATGCTTCGGAAAAATCGGTTTCCATTCGCACCAGAAAAACAGCCATACCGGGGGGGATGATCGAAAGGTAGGCAAGAAAAATGGGAATGTCATAGATAATCGACGCTCTCAAAAGCCCGATAATCGGCTCTGAGGTTTCCGGCACGAACCAGAAGATCAGCTTGTCGGCCCATACCGCAGCATTGAAGAGCAGCCCGGTAAAGATCAGGGTGGGAAAGATCTGGGCACGCCTGGCGAAGTCAAACCGGATGAGCGTGGTGCCCGGGTACTGGCGGATGATGGTGTAAAAGAAACTGAAAAACAAAAGGCTGTGGCCCAGCAGCAATCCGAGCAAAAACCCTTCAATGCCGAAATCACGCAGCTGCACCGAGGCAACGATAGCGACCAGATACCCAAGCGCGAAAACAACAACAATACGACGATAGGACTTCATGCTGGAGAGAAAGATGGTAACCGGCCAGAGGTTACACAGCACCACAAAATTCGCCAGCATCAGGAGCCGGTATAGATAACTGGTGCCCGGCATAAACCAGATAGCAGCAACAACGCCGAGCATGAAAGACGCCGCGGTTGAGACCCAGATAACCCCCCCCATGAGGTTGGGCAGTATCAGGTTACGCTTGGACTCGTAGAGCCTGTCTGCGACCCAACGCGTGAAAACGTGCTGAAATACCCCCCCGGAGAGAATCAGCGAGAACGCCATCAGATAGGTGACCGACACCAGAAACTGGACCACGAATCCCTGGTTTGCCTCGAGCGCAAAACTCAGCACCCCCCCGATGATCATAACCCCCCGAGTACCGACAGTACCCAGGGCCCCCCCGAACTGATGATGCCCGCCAGACCATAGGCACCCAGGAGGTTCACAAAGCTTTCCCGCCGGAGTATTCGCCTAAGCTCAAAACCGATACCCGCCACTAGCGCTCTCCCCCCCCACTCGCCGTCTCTAACGACGCCTCATAGAGGCGGCGGTATTGATCAAACATACTGTCCAAAGTGTAATAGCGTGATACCCGCTCCAACCCCCCCGCGGCCTGGGCTGCCCGCCAGGCCTCACTGTCCGTCAGCAGATGAATCGCTTCCCTGGCTGTCGCTTCAGGGTCGGCGATCGGAACGACAGCGCCCGAGGCACCCAAAGCCCGATCCTCCTCACTCATTCCCTCAATGAGTTCACGGCAGGCGCGACATCCGTGGCAAGGCACGGCAGCCCCCCCGCGGCATTGGCCTCAAGTATGACCAACGGCAGCGCCTCGGAGATCGAGGTAAGCACCATCAAACCCAGTTGGGGGGGCAAAATCTCGCTGACATTCTGAAAACCCAGGAATTTAACGCGGCCTTCCAATCCCAGGCTGGTCACAAGATTGCGACACTCAGCGACATAGGCGGGGGGGTCTTCATCCTCTGGCCCGACGATCCACCCTTCAGCCTCGGGCACTTGCTCCGAGACGCTTCTCATCGCCCGGATGAAGGTTTTAATGTCCTTGATCGGGACGACGCGGCCAACCAGCCCAAGCACCTTGGGAATGGCCTCCGACCGCTGCTCCCGTGGTTCCCGGAAACGCTCAGGATCGATCCCGTTCGGGATAATGCAGGTTTTTTCCGGCGAAGCCCCCCCGTCCTGGTGCTGGCGAGCTGGTTACCGGAATACAGCGAGACAATGCTGTCGGCCTTCTGGTAAGCCAGCCTTCCCACCACCTCGAAGAAGCGTATCCAGAGACGCCGGATATAGCCCAACTGGTCGTTAAGTGCCGCACTCACCTGGTCCTCCGGATCGTCAATCCATTGTGCCTGGGATAGATCGATCTTTCGTTCTTTGGTGTAAATGCCATGCTCACTGATCAGGTAAGGTATACGGTATCGGTCGCTCACCATTGCACCGAGCAGACCGGCATACCCGGTTGAGATAGAGTGCACCATCTTTACCCTGGGCATGTTCTTCGCAATCTCTGCCAGCGTAAACAGCGGCGCGTGCATCGTCCGGATAGTCCAGAAATAGTCAACAAAAGAGGGTTCGGTGCAATAGGCACGGAAACTGTCTTCAATGACCTGCCAGCTCTCCCGGCTGTACAAAAAAATCCTTGCGGGTAATCCCCCCCCGGTCTCACCCAGGTCTCTGAATACCTGCGTGAGCACCTCCTCGGGCACCGCCTCATTGGCCTTGAAACTCTCGTGCAGCCGCCGCTGACTCTGGAAGGCCCGCTTGTTTCCGTCCCTCGGCCTCGGCTTTTCCCGAACCTGGGTGTCCATCAGGTAGTGCACTCCAGATGGGTGACATTATCCGGCAGGGTGTATTGCTGCTTTCCGTAATGGCTGGGATCGCCCCCCCCAGAAAAACCAGGGCAAACCGGTATTCCGGAAGTCCCGAGATCATCTGGTGTACCCAGGAAGACACGCCTCCCCCCGTATAAACGGATAGGTGCCTTCTAACAGCAATGCGATGTCCGCGATATACGGCTGCTTTCGTTTGAACAAACTCATAACCAGGCTTCGAGAAGAGGAGTGATCGCCGGATGATTGTGACCATGGGCGCACCGGGCCAGATAGAACCTGACCCGCTGGTAGTCCTTGGCCAGAAACGCGATTTCAGCAAGATAAGGCAGGATGTGTTCCTGACGGGCGCCATTATCAATAGCGACTTCGAACGCATCACGTGCTTCTTCGGGCCGCCCCCCCAACGCCAGTTCCACCCGCCCCCCCAGGAGCTGCCAGTCCGAGGGCTCGTCATAGGTGGCAACCAGTTTCACCAGGAGGTCCCGCGACTTTTCCAGGTAGTACTGCCTGAGACTGCCCTGAGCCAATCCAAGATAGGCGGTTTCCCACCAGGTTTGTGCCAGACGGCGATTCATGCGCTCGAGCGCTTTGGGGGGGTCAGCGGCTTCCGTCACCTGGCTCTGCAGCGCTCAGCCTCCTGCACCAGTGCCTTTTCCTTCTGCTCCAGCATGGAATACGCCAGCAGCCGGACATCATCAACCGGATCCTTGAGTGCCTCCCGGAGAATATCAACTCCCTCCCGGCCTTCCATCTGTCGGCTGGCCAACAAAGCTTTCAGGCGTTTACCCGGATCACTCGCCTCTCTCAGAACCTGGCGCAAACCACCCTCGGTATAGACAACCTGACTGCCCATATCGGTAGGCCGGAAAGGCAACTCAGGGATGGGCACCTGCTGCCACGGGAGTTCTCGGTTCGAGCGCGGGAGATACAGCGCGAGCAGAATACCGACAAACACGCCAAGACTGCCCACCAGGGGGGGAATCGCAAACTGCAGCGAAAACAGAAAGACTGCGGGCCGCCAGCGCTGTTTTCGGTAACGTTGAGGCATGAGGACCAGCAGAGCAAGCGTAAACACCACGCAGGACAAAGCATGGGCAACGACATAACCACCCACTGCCCGAACCGAATCCTCACCGGTAAACAGTGCAACCGCACCGCCCAATTCTGAGACCAGTCCAAACGGTAACAACCAGTAGCTAGTCAATCGCGCCACCTTCGCGAGCCAGCCACTCGGCGACCTGGGCTTCCGTCTTTACCACCAGTGACTGCTGACTGGCAAAATCCCACAGTGAACGGCCCGCATTTTCCCGGATATCCAGTTCCAGTCGGTGCAGATACCCGGCAAGCCCCCCCAATTCATCGGTCAGTGGCATCAACAGGACCACGCTGGGGGGGCTCTCGTTCGCTCGGTTAACGGCAATCACATCAAGCCCCCCCCGCAGCAAGCCGGTCATCCTGTCCGCGAGGGTTGCCAAATCCTGCTCGTTCACCTGCAGCTTAAGCAGCACGGAAGGCAAGCCAAAGGCCTCTGCATCTCTAGCTGCGCGACGCGCCTGGGAACACAGGCTCTGCCACTCATGAGAACCTGCCATCGTCTGATCCCGTTGGCACAGCATATCCGCCATATGCCCGGCAAGAATCGCCATCAAACGAAGCGTCCGGTTCTGGAAACTGAAGAATGGAATGGACTCCACCACACAGAGCGCCACCAGGTCATCGGTAGAACTAATGAGGGGGGGGATCACAACCAGCAGATCGGTATCCAGTTTTTTCAGGTGTTTGCGGAACTCTGTCTGCACCGACACCAGTGTTCTTTCCTGCATGGCATATCGAATCAGCGGATCGGACTCCGAAACCGCCTCATAGTCACCAACCGTTGCCAGCGCCTTCGGTTCAATGTTTCGGTTTCCTTCCACTGCCAGTATGGCGGCCGTCTGGAGCTGGCCGTATCGAGCCAGAACCCGCAACATCAGGGCCGCGCTTTCTTCATTCAAACCCTCGGTGCGGGTCTGGGACAGTTCGCCATACAGTCGTCTCAGCGCTTCCCTCAGGCTGCCGGAGCTCCCGGCTAACTGTTGCTCGAGACGATCATGGGACACCTTCATCAGGTAGAAGTTGCGGGTAAATTCTTCCAGGCGCTGGAGACTGTATTCGTTAACTGCGTTGGCCCGGCGCAATTGACGTTCCCAGTAGTCCCGAAACTCCCCCCCGGCCAGCAGCCCACATGCCAGCATGCCGGCGGCCCATCCCCCCACGGGTAGGCCGTGGCAGCGGCCTTGTCATAGTGCCACCCGGCCACAAGCAGCACCAACAGACTCGACATCAGAGCCGGGAAAAAGCCGTAGCGCAGGCCGATCAACAAGGGCGCCAGAACCGGCCACGCAAACGTATTGCCAACGTGGAGCGGGTCGTCAGGTCGCAGCCAGAAGCCTGCCGCGAGAAACAGGCCTGAGACCAGAACGACTTCCAGCCATTTCAGCCAGCCATGCACCTCGGTGGCGGGCCCCCCCGATTGTGCCACTGTCGTAGTTGCCGGGTGTCCTGCATCAGTATCAGTCTTCGCCGCGAACCAAAGGCATGGCATCAATGAGATCCTGAAGCACCTCACGCCCAACCGTTCCGAGACTCTCCCGCCCCCCCCATCCCGTGCGAGCTGCTGTTCCGGACCAGACGATAGCGTTACTGCCAGAGCGTCTGACAATCAATGTCACGCCAACCGCCGGTTCGCTGTCGAAACCCGCCTTATAACGCCATTCTTCCACCGTTCCCGTGACGATCAGATCAGCCCCCCCGTCCCGATCCGCCATGTCCATCGCTTCAGCCTGACGAGCCTGACTCTCATACATCAGTGGGTTCTGGTCTTCGGGCAAGTACAGCTCTACCCGGCCAGCCCCCCCCTCCGCGCGCAGAATGGCAACCGCGATACTGGCGGCCCGATCACCAGCCTGAGGGGGGGTCTCCGAGAGATTCACAAAAGGCACAACCGCCACTTGCTCCGCCAGGCTGACAGGCGTGTCGCCCGATTCAGTGATCAGGGTAGAACAACCGCTCAGGGCGACAAACAGTAGCCCCCCCAGCAGCAGAGGTCGAAAAAGAATCATCGGTTTTCTCCCGCAGTTTTGAAAAACAAGGTATAGGTAACACGTGCGTCCAGCGAGCTGGCTCCACTCAGACTATCCGACGCATAGCCGGCAGATAGTGCGATCTCGTCATCCCCCCCGAATAGCGACCAGCTTACACCGCCGCCAAGCCCGTACTCGACGGTATCGGTGGAAAGAACATAGCCGGTGTTCACATCCAGGAACCAGCCCGGCTGAGCCTGTTGCTCGAGCAATGAGTGAGGTGAATGCTCTTGCCACCGCATACCGACAGACAGGCGCTCGTAGTGTTCGGTGAGCAATTCACCGGTCTGGAGCGGTCGTTCAAACAGCGATTGCACTGAGCCTTCCAGGCGTTCTAGTCGATTTAGATCCTGCAGCACATATTCCGCGCGCACACTCCAATCCGGATAACGGCGAGCCAAGAGATGACTACCGAATACCTCAAGCCGCTGCCCCCCCTCAGCCACGCTACTTTGCGAACCGACATCAAATGACAGTGATTCTAACCGCGCCCCCCCAACGGTCGTTCGACTGTCTGGCTGGTAAAGGCCCTCAAACGAAGCGCGATCCCTGGAAACCAGCCACCAGGCTTCTGCCGAATCGGTCGAACGCTCCCCCCCCGAATGATACCCCCCCATTGCCATCTGCCACCGGCCCAGTGGTTGGAACCGGGCCTCAAACTTTGTACGCAATTCATCGCCGTCAAGACGCCCCCCCACGTGCCCGAGTCCAGCCGTAAACAACCAATCTGTGGCGTTATTCTGAAGTTCGATCATGGCCTCCCTGGACGGTTCGGGAGCCTTCCTGAATCTCGTGTCGTCGCTGGCATCAACGCGGGCCGCTCGCCCGGTCAGCCGATAGCGTTCCGAACTGTAGTCCCAAGCGCCGAACCAATGATTCACAGCCATGTCGCTGATGCGCTCCTGCTGCCAGCCCAACTGGGCAGCCCGGTTCTCGGAACCAAACACCGGTTGCACCCTGTATCCGGAGGAAAGCTCATCAGGCTTCTTTGCCGTGACGGGGGGGTTCTTGGCTCGACGCGTCGAGGAACCTGTCGAGCGGCAAGACGTCTGAGATGAAAAGCACTCGCCTGATCGCCAAGACTCTGGGCGAGACCCGCCTGCTCCTCAAGGGCGCGGGGGGCTCAACGGCATTCTCCGTTCGCCACTTCTGTAACCAGTACCTGGACCGCTTATCCTGACCAAGTGCCGAGTATCCATACGCAAGCAACGCATACTGTCTCTGCCCGGATTGCGATGACAGTTCTGTCAGAATGGCATTCAGCTTATCGCTCTCGCGCTGAGGTTCTGCCACCAGCAGCCAGCCCCCCCACGCGCTGAGGATGTCCTCGCTTCCAGGATTCAGACGCAGCGCCTGTCGATAGGCCTTCTCTGCGTCATCAGCCTTGCCCCCCCGCTGCTCAAACAGTCGCCCCCCCCGGAATGTCCAGTAAAGGCCATCCTGACGGTGGGCCGGGTCTGACTGCCACTGCGCCAGCGTAAGCTCCAACGCCTCCCACTGCCCCCCCGTATTCGCCTGTGCATCGGCAAGAATAGGGATGTAACGGGCATTCCCGGTACGTTGAAACCGGTACCTGGCGAGCTCCGCAACACGCTCATAATCCCCCCCGAACTGCGCGGCCAGGCCGATTAGCCGATCCGCCACACCAGGTCCATGCTGCCGCCAGGAACCAGCCATCAATTGCGAATACTCAGCGCGGATCTTGTCGACATCCCCCCCCAGCATGGTCAGAAGGTCCAGGCGCATCAGCTCTGCCTCTGCAGCGAACTCCGGATTCTGGAACGATACCGACAGGGTTTCGAACGCTCGCTCTACACGCCGGGTTCGCCAATACAGATTGGCCAGAACCAATCGGTCTCCCTCACTGAGCACATCCTGCCGTTCGAACAGGGCAATGGCGTCTAGATAACGATTGTTGTTGACGTACAACTGATACAGGCGGTCCTTGAACCCGGCGACGGAGGGATACTTTCGCTGTGCTTCCTCAAGCACCGCAACTGCCTTGTCAAGCTCCACCGCTCTGGTATAGGCATCACCAAGCACAAGGTAACCATCGGCCCCCCCAAGCTCACCTCTTGCCCTCGCCGTCTCGAGAATTTTCACCAGTTCAGGCCAACGAAACAGTTCCTGAGCAAGCGCTGTTGCGCGCTGCATTGCCTCGGGGGGGTGACCGGCAGAAAGATAAAGCGACTGCCAGCGGGCCAGGGCTTTCTCCGGCTGCCCTCGCCACTCCAATACCCTGGCGGCCCAGATTCGATCCTCAGCCACGGCCGCCGGCATCCCGCAACGCGCTCAGCCGTCATTGCCGCCTGGGCCAGATCTCCTTGCCCCCCCAACTGAAGGGCTCGCAAACGACGGAGTTCGGTGATATCGGCCGTATACTGTCGCATCAACGACTCTAGCCATTGTCGTTCCAGACCGTCTTTGCCCGCCAATCGGGCCAACTGAATGGCCTCTTGCAGCCCCCCCGCGGCTCCGGGAGACATCAGATTCCGGGCCTGAAAGGTGTCCAGCGCGCGGACGGGTTGACCGGAGGCAAGGTATAGTCGCACCAGCTCCCTGGCCGCTTTGTCCTGCTCCCCCCCAGCGGGTAACTGGTCGACTATACCGGCAAGGGTTTCCGCAGCGCCTGCCGGGTTCCCGGCTGCGACCTGAGCATGTCCTAGCGACATCACTAACCACAACCGGTCTTGCCCCCCCTCCGCTGATGAAATCAACGTCGGTAGCAAACTCAGTTGCTCATCCGGCGTGAGCCAGCCTAGCACCGTCTCGACGCTCCTGTGTACGCGGGGGGATGGGCGCCTGCGCCCCCCCCAAGCAGCCGCTCAACCAGAACCAGCAGGTCAGCCTTTCGCTCAGCGCGGGTAGGCTCATCAGTCGCAGCCGCCAGTTTCTGAATGGCCAACGTCAAGGCCAGCTCCACGGCTTTCGGCGACACTGTCGGCTCATGGAGCAAGGGGGGGCTCAACGTTGCCATGGCCTGTTCGGATTCACCAACATCCGATTGCATCTGGGCAAGCCGATAGCGCAACTCTTTATTATCAGAATCAGAATTCAGCAACACGGCGAGGTAAGCCAGGGAGAGCGCATCCGGCTTCTCAAGGCTGCCGATCTGGTCAAAAAAACGCCTCCCGCGGGTGTACTACGTACAGCAACGCAATGGCCAGCACGCCCATCACCGCCAACGCCTGAACCCCCCCGAACAGATTGGGACGGGAAGAGCTTCGCCTCACTCAGCTACACTCCACCACAACGTTCGACACCACTTTACCGGACAACCTGAAAGCAACCGGGCTCAGGCGGGTGGCAGGGTGCTCACTTACCACTCGACAGGATTCAGCACCACCAAAACGGAACTCCACCGGCACATGACCATTTGCCGACACAATAACGCGCGAAGTCGCCCCCCCGGAAACCTGCTCGCGCTCCCAACGGGTCAACCTGGCATTGGCAGACTCCAGATATACACCCTGAGGGGGGGCGACTTCACTCACCGCCAGCGCTGCGCCGGGGGGGCCTGTGAGGTGAACGTAATGCCGCTGACCATGCCTGATGAAGCCGGCAACACCGGTGCTTTTTTTCATATCCGGATACAGAGAATCGGGCAGTGTTACGGTCGTTGGCGTGTACACCCCCCCTTTCCAGCGGTATACGCCATCGTCATCCCTGGTCGTAACGCTGTAATAGCGGGCCTGGACCCGCGTGGCGTATTCGCTCAGGTATAGCGGCGAATTTGGCTTGTCCAGCGCATGCTGATAGACCTCATGAAGCGCCTTGATCGATTCCGGGTAGGTGCCGGAGTAAAAGTGATAATAGATCCCGCTGGGTTTCAACCGGTATGGGGGGGCGTCCAGCAGGTCGAAGCTCTCCCGGGCGTTACGATAACCATAGAACGGGCCTGTCCATAGATCAGTGTAGACATT
>JDSH01000188.1_pt1 | contig 18363 bp, 17 predicted proteins | sample 199451 | NCBI WGS metagenome assembly JDSH01 (sample SAMN02584198, study PRJNA231836) | bioreactor metagenome | isolation source: continuous culture bioreactor electron acceptor NO2- transfer2 day 38 after... | place: Germany: Bremen | reverse complement strand
AGATAGAACGCCCTGACCCACCCGGTCAGGGCGTTTTTCTGTTTCGGGTTCCTTCATCTTGCGCATGATCGGCAGGCCATCTACCTTTCAGATCTGAGGAAAACGGCAGACCAATATGGATGTTCTTGCAGGACTTGGCTTTGAAATTGACCGGGATCAGCCGATGCCGGTCTTTGAACAGATATGCACCGGTATCCGGGAGCGAATTATCTCTGGGCGGTTGACGGCAGGGACACGTTTGCCGCCAACGCGGGGGGTTTGGCGACCGAGATTGGGGGGGTGTCGCGTTCAACCATCGTTACGGCCTATGAACAGCTGGTCGCCGAAGGTTATCTGAGCAGCCGTCAGGGGGGGTCGGGGGGGTACACGGTGTGTGACTTGGGTGGGGGGGTGGAGCTGCCATCCGCACCCGCGCCAAAGCCCGCGAAACCCGATCGACCGCCAAGATCGTTGCTTGTGCGGGCGTTCCAGGCCGGCGCCCGGACATGCGGTTGTTCCCGCATCGTCAATGGGCCAAGACCGTGGCCCGCGTCTGCCGCACGGCACCCGAACGTATGTTGACCGGGGGGGCCACCGTCGCCGGAAATCCCGATCTGTGTCGTGCTATCGCCGCCCATGTCGCTGAATGGCGCGGGATCGAGGCGGAACCGGCCCAGGTCCTGATCACGGCAGGGGGGGCCAGTGATGGGCTGGAGCTTTGCCTGCGTACACTCACGCGTCCTGGGGGGGACAGTGTCGGGTTGGAAAGTCCGGGGGGGTACCCACCTCTGGCGCATCTTTTGCAGGTGCATGGTGCGCGCATGACGGAAATGCCGGTCGGGGGGGACGAAGGGGGGGCGCGTGTGCCCGGCACGAATAAGGACTGCCGCCTTGCGATCCTGACCCCCCCGTCGCATCAGTTTCCCTTGGGCGGTGCCATGTCCGCAAATCGACGCATGGAGTTCATCCGCTGGGCCCATGCCCAGGGTGGGTGGATCATCGAGGATGACTATGACAGCGAGTTTCGCTATGCGGGTCGGCCGATCCCCCCCGCCATGGCGGGGGGGGTCGATCGCCTGGATCGCACGATATATGTTGGCTCGTTTTCGAAAATCTTTTCAAACGCCTTGCGACTTGGCTACCTGATCGTGCCCCCCCGGCCGCTGGTCGAGCCGTTTCGCGAGGTCATGGGGGGGTTGAGCGGGATCAAGGCCAGCCTGATGCCGCAACAGGCGCTTGCAGAATTCATGCAGGGCGGCGATTTCTTTCGCCACCTGCGTCGCGTGCGCCGTATCTATGCAGATCGACGCCGCTTCCTGCTGGCCCACCTCAGTGATCGCCTGGCACCTTTCGGATCGTTCGAGGACCACCATGCCGGGATGCAGGTGGTGTTTCACCTTTCCTGCGGGTTGTCGGACCGGGATGTGGAGGCACGCTGTGCGGAACGTGGTGTGGCGGTTCAACCTCTTTCGGCTTACGCCTGGACCGAAACAAAGGGGGGGGAATTGAACGGGCTGGTTCTGGGATTTTGTGCTCACGATGAGGCGGAAATGGCCCCCCCGGCGTTGGACGTCTTGGCGGAAGTTCTGGAGAGGTCACCCAGGAAAGATCAGGCCGACTGACGTCGTTCTCACGCGGAATTGGCCGGCCGAATACTGGTGCAGCTCGTTATGTTTTACGTGATTTTCTTGGGAAAACACCCCCCCCAGTTCAACGTATCGGCGAAATTACACCATCTGCCTTACAAATGCCTATTTTGTGTGTGCGCCCAAATTTCTGTCTAGAAATGGAGGTTTAATCGGGCTATCCCGTTAACAGAGCAAACAACGCGGCACAAAAAAATAAGCCGCGACAATTGAGGTAGGCGGTAAGCTATGAAGGCGATCGAGTATGTCGTCCGTGATGGCGCTGGCGTATTGCAGCGTGGGACACTTATTGAATCCGGAATTTCCGATAATCTGACTCTGGGGGGGGCGGATGGTGCCGTTTCCCTGAACCTGCGCCGCGCAAGTATCCGCGAGTATCTGCGCGCCGGGGGGGAAAACCTTGAAATGTACCTGGCCGACGGTCGCAAGATCGTGCTTGAGGGGGGGTTCTATGCCGAAAACGGAGTGCAGGAAAACCGGCTCTATCTGAACGAGGATGGCGCGCTGATCGAAGCCTCTTTGGATGCAAACGGGCATGTGACCTTCACCCAGGCGGGTGAGTGGGGGGGCAAGTGGAGCCACCTGGACGCGTTGATCTTCCCCCCCGATGATGCGACGGTTGTTGCCGAAGCTGTTGTCGAAACTGGCGTGACCAATGAGGTTGCATCGCAAGGCATTGGTCTGGGCCTTGGTGGCCTTGGCGGTGCCGGTCTGGGTCTTGGGCCCTTGGTCGGCGGCGCGGGCGTGATTGGCGGGCTGACCGGTGGCGGCGGTGGCGGGGGGGGCCACTGTGGACGATGCCGATGCCGTGCTGAAAATTGGCGGTGCCGACGATAAGGACGTCACGATTACCGGAACGGCCCCCCCGGCGGGTTCGACTGTGGTTGTTCTGATTGGCGACGAAGAAGTGACCGTCATCGCCGATGACACAGGGCGCTGGAGCTGTACTTTCGAAGGCACTGATTTCCCGGCGGATGGCGATTATGCGGTCGCTGTTCAGGTCACCTCGCCTGAAGGAAAGGTCATCGACCTGACCGGCCCGATGGTACTGATCGACACGGTTGCGCCTGAGCTGGAGGTGACCGGCGGTACCGATGATGTGGTGAATGCCGTGGCCCACGAGGATGGTGTGACCATTACCGGCACCGGCGAGGAAGGGGGGGCCTCGATCCTGGTCGAGATTGACGGGGGGGTGACCCATACTACCACCGTCGGTGAAGGTGGTACCTGGTCGGTGACCTTCGACAGCACACAGATTGCGACGGGCGAGCTTTCGACCTCTGTCACTGTGACCTCGACCGATGATTTCGGCAATGCGACTGTGGTGACCGAAACGCTTTTGATCGACACGATCGCGCCGGACCTGGGCTTTGATGCCACGCAGGTCGGCGACAATGTGGTGAACGGATCTGAGGCGGGCGCTGGGTTCGACTTGACCGGCACGGCGGAGCCGGGTGCGACCATCGTTGTGACCATTGACGGCCAGATATGGGAGACTGCGACGGGTGCCGATGGGGGGGCCTGGGTGATCAGCGTGGCTCCGGGCACGCTGGCGGGTGGCGAATATGACGCGACCATTACCGCCGTGGCAACGGACGCGGCTGGTAACATCACCACCCAAACCACCACCCTGCGCGTGGATACCGTGGGTGAGGTGACGATCTCCGGCGATCTGATCGAAGGCGATGATGTGGTGAATGCGGCGGAAGCCAGCGATGGCATGACACTGACCGGAACGACGCAGGTGGGATCCACCGTGGTCGTGACCTTCGAAGGTGCGGACTACCCCCCCGCCACCGTGGCCGGGAATGGCAGCTGGGTTTTGGACCTGCCCGCAGGGGGGGCCATTCCGGCAGGCAGCTATGACAGCACGATCACCGTGACCTCGACGGACGCGGCGGGCAACGTGGCGACCACCACGCGCACCGTGACCGTGGATACGGAAACCACCGTGACGCTGGACGGCGGCATCGCCGGTGACAGCCTGATTAACGCCATTGAACATGGCCAGGGCGTGACCCTGACCGGCGCGGCAGAGCCTGGTGCGACCGTATCAGTCAGTTTCAATGGCACGTCTTACCCGGCCACCGTGGCCGCAGACGGCAGCTGGTCCCTGACCTTGGCACCGGGTGATATGCCCGAAGGCCAATATGACGCCGAAATCATCGTGACCGCGACCGATACCGCAGGCAACAGCGCCAGCACCACGACCACGGTCGAGGTTGACACGCTGTCCTTTGTCTCCTTTTCGGCCACGCCGGTTGAAGGCGACAATGTGGTCAATGCGACCGAAGCCGCCGACGGCGTGACCCTGACCGGGACCACCCAGGCGGGATCGAGTGTTGTGGTCAATGTGAACGGCCACGATCATGTGGCCAGTGTCGCCCTGGATGGCAGTTGGAGCGTGGATATCCCGGCAGGTCATCTGCCCAGCGGCGAAACGCAAGTCACCGCGACGGCCACCGCGACTAGCCTGGCGGGCAACAGTTCGTCGAGCACGACGAGCTTTGACGTGGATACCGTTTCGGCCCTCAACATGGTTACGCCGGTTGAAGGCGATGGCATGGTTAACGCAGGCGAGGCCGCCGATGGGGGGGTGACCCTCACCGGGATCGCCGAAGTCGGGTCGACCGTGATCGTGAATTTCAATGGCACGCTCTACAATGCCGTAGTCGCGACGGATGGGGGGGCTTGGAGCCTCGACATTCCTGCGGGCGACATTCCCGCAGGCGAATATGACGCGCCGGTCACCGTGACGGCCACCGACGCGGCGGGCAACAGCAGCACGCTGAATGAAACCGTGCGTATCGACACCGTCGGCGCTGTGTCCGTCGACACCGCCTCCGTCGAAGGCGATGGTGTGGTGAACGGTCCGGAGGCTGCCAATGGCATTCAGCTGACCGGCACCACCCAGCCGGGGGGGTCGAGTGTCGAAGTCACCTTCGCAGGCACCACCTTGACCGCGAACGTGGCGGCGAATGGCAGCTGGACCGTGGACTTCCCTGCCAGCGCCATTCCGAACGGCGAATATGATGCCACTGTCACGGCCGTTGCGACGGATGCGGCGGGCAATGTGACCACCACCACCGGCGATTTGGATGTGGACACCCTGGTGCGTGACTTCGGCTTTGCCGCCGGACAGATTGCGGGCGATGGGGGGGTGATCACCGGCCCCCCCGAGCTGGACGCGGGCCTGACCGTGGGCGGAACGACGGAACCGGGCGCAACCGTTTCCTTGACCCTGGGCAGCAGCACCGTGCAGGCCGTGGTCGGCGCGGACGGCAGTTGGACCGCGACCTTCCCGGCGAACGCTCTGGCCGATGGCGAATACAACACGGTGCTCAGCGCGACGACGACGGATGCGGCGGGCAATGTCGAAACCATCTCGCAGCTTGTGCAGGTGGACACGGTGGCAGGCGACCTGGCCTTGTCGCCCCCCCTGCCGATTGAGATCGACGATGTGATCAATGCGGTCGAAACCGTAGATGGCGTGATCATCTCGGGCACGGCTACGGCAGGCATGACCGTGACGGTGACCCTGAACGGCGTGCAGACGCAGGTTCAGGCCGATGGTGCGGGCAGCTGGAACGCGCTCTACCCACAGGGCAGCATCACGCCCGGCAGCTATGAGGCCACGATTACTGCGTCAATCAGCGACGAATACGGCAACTCCAAGACCGTAAGCGATACGGTGCAGGTGGATACGCTTGTCGAGGATCTGGCCCTGACCCAACCGGTGGCTGGCGACGACCTGATTTCGGGCGCGGAAGCCTCGGCGGGCGTGACGCTGACCGGCACGGTCGAGCCCGGCTCAAGCGTTCTGGTCAAGCTGGGCGGCACGACCGTGACCGCCACTGTGGATGCGCAAGGCAACTGGAGCGCTGACTTCGCCGCAGGCGATATCCCGACCGGCGAGCAGACCCTGCCGATCACAGTCACGGCGACCGATGCGGCGGGCAACAGCGCCTTGATCACCGATACAGTCGAACTGGACACGCTGGTCAATGAACTGGCCTTCTCGGACACGCCGATTTCTGGCGACGGTTATGTCAATGCGGATGAGGCGGCCCAGGGCCTGACCTTTACCGGCAGCGTCGAAGCGGGCTCGACCGTGCAGGTCACCTTCCGCGGTGTGACACGCACGGCGGCGGTGGATGCAGATGGCAATTGGGCGGTGGATTACCCGCCCAACCAGGTTCCCCCCCAGGGTGAATACCAGGGCATCGTGACCGTGATGGCGACTGACGTGGCTGGCAATACGGCAACGGAAACCACTACGGTTCAGGTTGACACCCAGGCCCCCCCGGACACCCCCCCGCTGGTGTCCGCCTTTACCAAGGGCCTGTCGGGCGTGCGCGGTATCTCGACCGTGATGGATGAGAACACGCCAGAAATTGCCGAGATTACCTCGGGCGGCACGGTGCAGGATCTGAACTATACCGTGTCCGAGAACGCCGCCTTTGGTGAGGTCGATTTCGCTTTCGGTGCGCCGATCCCTGATGGCAGCCATCTGGTGGTGACCGCCGAGGATGACGCGGGCAACGAAGCTTCGACGCTTTTCGTGCTTGAGGAAAGCGGCACCGATGTGGTTGATGTGGCCAATCCGGGCCTGGGCGGGTTCGAGATCGAGGCGATCGACCTCAACTTTGCCGAAGACAGCCAGTTGACGCTGACTGCAGAGCAGCTTGAAGGCCTGTCGGGCAACTCGAACGAACTGACCATCCACGGTGGGGGGGCCGATGATACCGTGAATATCTCGGGGGGGGCCAGCGGCACTGGTCAGTCGGTCGATATTGCCGGTCAGACCTACGATATTTACACACTGGGGGGGGATGAGGGCGGCACCCTCTATATCAACGAGGAAATCACGGTCGTCATCTGACCGAAGAATATAGACGAGGCCGCGGCAGCAAACGACCGCGGCCCGCCAGACTTTCGCCAGAGGGAAGGAATGGCTTTGGGGGGGCAGGACATTCGCAGAGGTTTCATGATCGGCGTGTGCGCGGCGCTGGCCCTGTCGGGCTGCATGTCCGGCCTGCCTCATCTGTCCGGTGCGGATGTAACACGTGCCGTGCCGGACCAGGCTGGAAACTTCGCCCAAACCGGCAAGCAGCCCTCCACGGTCATTCAGGGATTGCAGGATCGCCGTACGGTGCTGGAGCCCGGATCGACGTATGACGAGGTCGCCAAGGCCGTTCTGGCCGGGGGGGCCGCCCGTCCTGCCGAGGCCGATTTGCAGGCTGCCCGCCTGCGCGCCGCGGCGGCGGACAAGAACTGGCTTCCCACGCTGGGCCCCCCCTCCGTCAGCCTGTCCGACATGGGCGAACTGGTGGCCAGTATCGTCATCGACCAGGTGATCTATGACAATGGGCGCAAACGGGCTGAACGCGAGTTTGCACGGGCGGATGTGGAAGCCGCCGCCGTCACCCTTTCGATCGACACCAATGACCGGATCTATACCGGGCTGGACTTGTATCTACGCGCCCAGGAAGCACGCGAGAAAGCGGCTGTGTCGTCATCCGCCCTGGCCGAAATGCGCGAGTTCGACCGTATCATGACCGCCCGCGTGCGGGGGGGCGGTATTTCCGACATGTCGGATCAGAATGTGATCCGCGCCAAGCTGGCCGAGCTGCAATCGAACCATGATAAGGAGGTGCTGGACGCCCGCACCGCCCTTGCTGAGCTGAATGCCATGTCCGCCACGCCGCTGGATGATGTTCGCGGCATCAGTCAGATCCAGGAACCGCCCGGCGGCAACCTGCCTTTGACCGTGTTGCGTGCCTCGGCTGAAATGGATCGGGATGTGGCCCAGGCCACCATCGACCGCGCCGGGCTGTTGCCGGGCGTTACCGCCCGCGCTTCGGCGGGGGGGCAAAGCGGTAGTGCCGGGCTGGTTGTCGGATCGGATGCGGGCTTTGGTTTCGGCACCGGTGACAATCTGCGTGCCATCGAAGCCGCGCGCGAAGCCGCGACGCGCCGTATCGCCCAGGCACAGGAGGATGCCGACCGCCGCATGGCCGCGTTGGAACAGAAACTTGCCGCGCTGACTGCCCGTGCCGGGGGGGCAAGCGCCGATGTGGCCGCGCAGGCACGGGCCAATACCGAGCTGTTTCAGCGCCAGTTCGACGCCGGTACGCGCACCGTGATGGATGTGGTGGGCGTGGTCGAAAACCAGGCCCGCCTGGATCGCGACAATGTCGCCCTGCGTTATGAAATCGCGCGCACGCAGGTCGAGATTGCCCGCGAACGCGGGGGGGTGCTGGCCAACGGGGGGGCGGACATATGACCGACACGTCGCGCAAGGTTGCCACCACGATCACCGGTGCCTCGGTCCTGCGCACGGTGCCGCCGGTGGCAAATTCGAACCCGACGCCGCCTGCGCCGCAGCCGGTGCAGATCCCGGTGACGAACAAGTTCCCCCCCGAACGGCTGAAGAACCGCGCCGATCTGGTCGCGGTGCATGCCGGCCTGTTGGGGGGGGTCGAGGCCGTGGCTTCCGACATTCTCGAAGCGATGCAATCCGTTGTGCCGACCGACAGCGCGATGTGCCCGCCGAGGTGATCGCACAGGGGGGGCTGCGCTCCACCGGGCTCGGCTGTGATATTCGGGCTGTCAAAGGGCTGGAGCCCCCCCAGCTGTGGCCGGCCATCGCGATGATGAACAACGGCCAGGCCGTCCTGGTCCTGTCACAGTCGGGCGACACGCTGGTGGTCTACGAGGCGGGGGGGGCGAACGGTGGCTGCGATGTCTCGCGTGCCGAATTCGCCGGTGTCTTTGCCGGCACCATCCTGCATGCCGAAACCGATCTGGCCGACCTGAACAAACGCCATGCGCCGGACAAGAAGCCCCCCCAGCATTGGTTCTGGGGGGGCGAGATGCCGCGTTTTCGCCGTCATTTCGGTGACGTGGCCCTGGGCAGTTTCGTGGCCAATCTGCTGGCCGTTGCCGTCGCGCTGTTTTCCTTGCAGGTCTATGATCGTGTGATCCCGCATCAATCCACCGCCACGCTTTGGGTGCTGGCGGCGGGGGGGGCCTTCCTGGCGATTATCATGGAAGGTCTGATCAAGGCCGCCCGCGCGCGGCTGATGGACGGGGGGGCCGGGCGCGCGATTGAGCTGAACGTGCAAAAGCTCCTGATGGATCGTATTCTTGGCATGCGCTCGGACAAGCGGCCCACCACGCCTTCTGGCCTTTTTTTTCCGCCATGCGTGAGTTTGGATCGGTGCGGGAGTTTTTCACCGCGTCGTCCATTGGCGCGCTGACGGACATTCCATTTCTCTTCGTCTTTCTGGCACTGGTTGCCTCCATTGCAGGCAATATCGTGTGGGTGCTGATCGCGGGAGGCATCCTGATGGTCCTGCCCGGTTACCTGTTTCAGAAACGCATGATCGCACTGACCGCCGAAACCCAGGGGGGGGCATCGGCCAAAGCCTCGCGCCTGCTGCATGAGGTGATCTTCGAACTCGATACCGTGAAGGCACAACGGGGGGGCGAGGATCGCGTGCGGCGGCTGTGGACCGAGCTGACCATGCTGTCGGCCGTGCAGAACTCCAAACAACGTAAGCTTTCGGCTGCGCTGACCTTCTGGTCGGCGGGGGGGGTGCAACAAGCCACCTATGTCACTGCCGTGATCCTGGGCACCTACATGGTTTTCGCGGGCGAGTTCACCGTGGGGGGGTCGATCATTGCCGTGGGCATCTTGACCGGGCGCACCCTTGCGCCGCTGACCCAGCTGACGGGCACCCTGTCGCGCTGGTCAAACGTGAAGTCCGCGCTGGATGGTCTTGATGCCATCGCGGGGGGGTCCGAACAGGACGAGGCCGAAAGCCGCACCTACCTGCGCCGTGAGAGCTTCGAAGGGGGGGGCTATGAGCTGCGCGAGGTGAGCTTCGCCTATGACGAAGACAGCCCAACCTTGGATGTGCCCGGATTGAAAATCACACCGGGTCAACGCGTGGCGGTTCTGGGTGCCAATGGCTCGGGCAAATCGACCCTGCTGAAGGTCTTGTCCGGTCTTTATGCACCGAAGTCTGGTCGTGTGTTGATCGACGGCGTTGACATGGGCCAAGTCGCCCCCCCGCGCGATCTGCGCCGCAACATCGGCTATCTGTCTCAGGACGTGCGCCTTTTCGCGGGGGGGTCCCTGCGCGACAACCTGAACCTCAACATGCTCGAACGCGACGACGACCGTCTTCTGAAAGCGCTCGACTTTGCTGGCCTCGGCCCCCCCTTTGTGCGTGGCCATGCCAAGGGGGGGCTGGACCTGGAAATCCGGGATGCAGGCGAGGGCCTGTCGATCGGCCAGCGTCAGTCCATCGGCTGGGCGCGCATCTGGTTGCAGGATCCCAAGGTCGTGTTGTTGGACGAGCCCACCGCCGCGCTGGACCAGACGTTGGAGACGACCTTGGTCAGCCGCCTTGAAAAGTGGCTCGACGGGCGCACGGCCATCATTGCCACGCACCGCCTGCCGATCCTGTCCCTGACCGACCGCACCCTGATCCTGCAAAGCGGTCGCCTGGCCGTGGATGGCCCGCGCGATCAGGTTCTGGCCCACCTGAAATCCAGCCAAGGGGGGGGCGCATGATGGCATCGCTCGACACACAGTTCGAAGATGAGCTCAAGGGCCCCCCCTCAATGGTGATCTGGCTGGCGGCGGCCAGTGTGTTCCTGTTCGTCTTCTGGGCGGCGTTTGCCTGGGTCGACGAAATCGTGCGTGCGCCCGGCACGGTGATCTCCAGCTCGCGCCCGCAGATCATTCAAAACCTCGAAGGTGGCATCCTGGCGGAACTTACCGTGCGCGAGGGGGGGGACATCGTGAACCCCCCCGGCGACGTGCTGGCACGGCTGCACGGGACCGAGTTCCAGACCTCGGTTGACGACCTGCGCGACCAGATCGCCGCGCTGGACATTCGTCGCCTGCGGCTGGAGGCCGAACTGGCCGGAGCCTTCGACTTCCAGGTGCCGCCTGACCTGGCCGCCCGCGTGCCCGAAATCGTGCAAAGCGAACGCGCCCTTCTGGCGGCGCGGCAGTCGGATTACGTCAGCCGCCGCGAAGGGGGGGCCAAGGGTGTGCTGGATCAGGCCGCCAAGGAACTTGAGCTGATGGAGCGGATGCTTGATCAGAAGATCGTCGCATTGATCGAAGTGACCCGCGCCCGCAAGGCGCATGGCGATGCTGAAATTCGGTATAACGAGACCGTTACCCAGACCGAGCTTGATCGCGCGCAGGAGTATTCCGACACGTTGAAGGAGCTGGCGACCCTGCGCCAGAACCTGAAACTTTCACTTGACCAGCTGAACCGCACCGTCATCACCAGCCCGATGCGCGGCATCGTCAACAACCTCGCCGTGACCACCATCGGCGGGGGGGTCGTTCGGCCGGGGGGGGAGGAAATCTTTCAGATCATTCCGCTGGGGGGGGAAGACGTCTTCATCGAAGCGCGGGTGAAACCCGAAGACATTGCCAGCCTGCAGCGCGGGCAGGATGCGACGGTAAAACTCTCGGCCTATGACTACACGATCTACGGCTCACTGAAAGGGGGGGCGGTGGATTTCATTTCGGCGGACACGTTCGAGGATGAGCGTGACCGAAATGCCGAACCGCATTACCGCGTCTCGGTGCGGCTCGACATGTCCAGCCTGACCGATCGACAACGCCAGATCGCGATCCGTCCGGGCATGTTGGCCGAGGTCGAATTGCACACCGGCGAAAAGACCATCCTGCAATATCTGTTGAAACCGCTCTACAAGAGCCGCGAGGCTTTCCGCGAGCCGTAAGACACCGCCCCCCCCTTTCTCCACGGTGCTCATCCGACCGTATTTTCATCTTTCCAAAAATATCCTGGGGGGGGTCTGGGGGGGGCAAAGCCCCCCCCAGCACCGCGACGTCGAGGAGAGCGCCGAAGGCGATTGATGAGACGGCGCAATCTCAGGCAGGTCGGGACCACCTGTCCAGCACCGCGCCATAATTGGCGGGGGGGTGTTTCTCGTCCCCCCCCGCCAAGGCCACGCCTGGCGTGTCGCGCAGCACCGGGGGGGCGGGGGGGGCGGGCTGGGTGACGTCTTCCAAGTCAATGAAGGTCCCGCGCGTGGCGTTGTGTGGATGCAAGGGCGCTTCGGCCAGGGTCAGGACGGGCACAGTGCAGGCGTCGGTGCCTTCGAAGACCTTGGCCCAGGCATCGCGGCTTTCCTCCAGGAACCGCGCCGCGAAGGCTTGGCGCAGCTGCGGCCAGCCCGCGACATCCATCTGTGGGGGGGGCAGGTCCGCGTCCTCCAGGCCCAACAGCCGCACAAGCTCGGCGTAGAACTTTGCCTCCAGCGCGCCGACTGCCATATGTCCGCCACAGGCGCAGTCATAGCAGCGATAGAAGGGCGCGCCGCCGTCCAGAAGGTTCGCTTCGCGCGCGTCCACCCACAGGCCCGAGCCATGCATGGAATACATCATCGCCATCAAATGCGCGGCCCCCCCGTCGGTTATGGCGCAATCGACCACCTGGCCCTTGCCGCTGCGCCCCCCCGCCGCATGGAGCGCCGCCAGAAGCCCTGCGACCAGGTACATCGCCCCCCCTCCGCCAAAATCGCCGACCAGGTTCAGGGGGGGCGGCACCGGAGTGTCGCCACCAATTGCATGCAGCGCACCGGACAGCGCGATATAGTTGATGTCATGCCCCCCCGCCGACTGCGCCAGCGGGCCGGTCTGCCCCCCCCAGCCGGTCATGCGACCATAGACCAGTCGCGGGTTGCTGGTCGCAAAGGCCTCTGGCCCCCCCAGCCCCCCCAGCCGTTCCATTACTCCAGGCCGCATCCCTTCGATCAGCAGATCGGCCCGGTTGATCAGCGTGCGGGCCTTGGCCTGATCCTCGGGGGGGGCCTTCAGGTCCAGCGCGACAAACCCCCCCCGCCCACGGTTCAAGACGTCCACCTTCTGCGGGATCAGGGGGGGTTTCAACCCCCCCGGCCGTTCGATGCGCACCACCTCGGCCCCCCCCATATCGGCCAGCCACATGGCGGCAAAGGGGGGGGTGGGGGGGCCAAGGCCTGCGATTTCGACCACACGCAGATCGGAAAGGGGGGGGCCAGAAACAGGGCCAGTCATGTTGTTCTCCGGGTCAGGTCTGGGCGCAGGGGGGGATCACACGTCGATGGAACGCGCAATCAGCTCCTTCATGATCTCGTTCGTACCGCCATAGATCATCTGCACCCGTGCATCCGCGTAGAGCCGCGCGATGGGGGGGTATTCCATCATGTAGCCATAGCCGCCGAACAGCTGCAGGCATTCGTGCATGATCTCGTTCTGAACTTCAGAGCCATAGTATTTCGCCATCGAGGCGGTGGGCGCATCCAGCGTGCCGTCGATCAGCCGGGCGATGCAATCATTGACGAAGGATCGCAGTACCTCGGCCTTTGTCTTGCATTCGGCAAGCTTGAAGCGCGTGTTCTGGAAATCCATCACTCGTTGGCCAAATGCCTTCCGATCCTGAGTGTATTGCACCGTCTGTTCCAGCGCGAAATCAATTGCGCCAAGGGCCTGGATGGCGATCAGCAGACGCTCCCAGGGCAGCTGTTTCATCAGCTGATAAAAGCCCTGGCCCTCCTCATCGCCCAACAGGTTGGTCAGCGGCACCTTCACGTCCTCATAGAACAGTTCCGAGGTGTCATTGGCCTTCATGCCCAGCTTTTTCAGGTTCTTGCCGCGGCTGAACCCCCCCTCGCATTTGTCGGGCTCGACCACGATCAGCGAGATGCCTTTCGATCCGCCCTCATCCCCCCCGGTCTTTGCCACCGTGATGATCAGGTCGGCGGCCTGGCCGTTGGTGATGAAGATCTTGGACCCGTTGATCTTGTACTGGTTGCCGTCCTTCTCGGCCCGCGTGCGCACCGCTTGGAGGTCTGAACCCGTCGAAGGTTCGGTCATGGCAATCGCGCCGACGATCTCGCCCGAGGCCAGCCCGGGCAGCCAGCGCGCTTTTTGCTCATCCGTGCCATAGGCGGTGATGTAATGGGTCACGATCGACTGGATGCCATAGCCCCCCCATCCGCAATCGCCGGTGCGGGTCTGTTCGTAGATGGTGATCGACTCGAACCCCCCCATGTCGCCACCCGCGCCGCCGAATTCTTCGGGGGGGATTGCGCCGCCCATGATCCCGGCCTGCCCGGCGGTATGCCAGAAGGAGCGGTCGACAATGCCCTGATCGACCCAGCGTTCGATGTTTGGGGGGGTCAGCTCGTAGGCATAGAAACGATTGGTCATGTCGGCGAACATGCGGTGTTCATCGCTGACCCAGGCGGCGGATTGGGTGAATAGAGACATAGTGTCCTCCAGACAGATCTTTTACCCGACTATAGGCCGCAGCCGTCCGCGTGATGCCGTAACGTGACGTTACGCGTGCACCACGCGACGCGAGGTCATTTGGCTTCTTCGAAGCGGGGGGGTCTGCGTGACCTTTCGGCAAAATCTCGCAACATTCCTGCACAAACGACTGCCCAAAGGCAGCGGGTTGGTATATTGCGAAGAGGATTGAGGGCAGAGCGTATGGTTATGAGACACTCCAGGCGAATTCTGATGGGCGGGGGGGCGGCTCTGGCGGCTCTGGTACTGCCGGCGCATGTGTCTGCGGAACGGTCCACTGTTTCCACGAGCTTCTCGCTCAACGGTGCGCCGGGGGGGCTGGTTGAACTGCCCACCGCCGAGGTCGCCCCCCCCGACAGCACCTTTTCGCTGACCTATGGTGGTTTCGGCCCGATGACGCGCGGCACGATGAGCTTTCAGATCACCCCCCCACGCCTCAGCGGCAGTTTCCGATATTCTGGCGTCGATGACCTGTTTTCCGACCGTCCGGGTGAGGATGGCGTCTATCATGACCGCAACTTCGATCTGCGCTTTCGCCTGATTGATGAAGGCGACTATATGCCTGCCGTGTCGATCGGGCTGAATGACTTTCTGGGCACGGGTGTTTACTCCAGCGAATATATCGTCGCCACGAAATCCATCGGTCCGCGCCTGCGGGTCACGGGCGGGTTGGGCTGGGGGGGGCGGCTGGGCAGCCTGGACCCGATCGGATCGACCGGGACGCGACCTGATGCGGATGTGGGCGAAGGCGGCAAACCCAACTGGGACCAGTGGTTTCGCGGCGATTTCGCACTGTTCGGCGGGGGGGTGTCTTACGCGGTCAATGACAAGCTGACCTTCAAGGCCGAATACAGTTCTGATGCCTATGCGCTGGAAGAGGCGGAAGGGATTTATACCCGCAAAAGCCCGTTCAACTTCGGCCTGGATTATCAGGTGACCGAGGGGGGGCTGAACATCGCGGCCTATTACCTTTATGGTACCACGGTCGGGGGGGCGTCGGTCACGCTGATGATGAACCACGTAAACCCGCGTCCCGCAGCGGATGGGAAGAAGCGCCGCAGTCGATCAAACCACGCCCCCCCGCGCGCGCCTCCAACCCCCCCGAGGCCTGGGGGGGCACCGACTGGATTGCTGATCCCGAGGCACGTCCAGGCATTCAGGAGGCCTTGGCCGAGGCGCTGGCGCGTGAAGGTCAGGTGCTGGAGGCCATGTCACTGACCGCCACGCGGGCGGAGCTGCACGTCAAGAACACCCGTTACAACTCTCCGGCCCAGGCCATCGGGCGCACGGCCCGCATTCTGACGCGCGGACTGCCTGCTTCGGTCGAGACCTTTGTCATCGTGCCGGTGGAAAACGGCGTGCCGCTGTCGGCCGTCGTGCTGCAACGGTCCGACCTTGAGGCGCTGGAACACGCGCCTTCGTCCGATATCTATGGCCGCGCCACGATTGCGGATGCCTTCGCCGTGCAAGGTGATGGTCCCGATCCGGTGACCACGCCCGGCCTCTACCCGCGCTTTAGCTGGTCGCTTACGCCCTACACGGTGTTGGGCCTGTTCGGTGTTGATACGTCATTTGCGGGTGAGGTGGGGGGGGTCCGCCTTGGGGGGGCGCGTTATGAATTCACTCCTGGCCTGATCCTGTCCGGTGCGGTGACCAAGCGCGTTGCCGGGAACCTGCACAACGACCCTTGGGTCAGCAACTCAGTGCTGCCGCATGTGCGTTCGGATGTTGGTGAATACCACAGCAGGGTGACCCCCCCTCGATCGAGCATCTGACCCTGTCCTGGTACGGCCGCCCCCCCGGCCGCGACCTCTACAGCCGTGTGACCGTCGGGTATCTGGAAACGATGTTTGCCGGTATCTCGGGCGAACTTCTGTGGAAACCTGTCGACAGCCGCCTCGCCCTGGGAGCCGAGGTTAACTACGTCTATCAACGCGACTTCGATCAGCTGTTCGGGCTGCAGGGCTATTCGGTCGTGACCGGGCATGTGTCCGCCTATTACGACCTGGGCAACGGTTTTGAAGCTCAGCTGGATGTGGGCCGTTATCTGGCGGGCGACATTGGGGGGCTACTCTGGCCGTGGATCGTGTTTTTGCAAATGGCTGGAAGGTCGGTGCCTATGCCACCGTGACCGACGTATCGGCGGAGGATTTTGGTGAAGGCTCTTTTGACAAGGGCATTCGCCTGTTGATCCCGTTGGAGTGGGCGCTGGGCACCCCCCCAAACCGCACGACGGTGGAGACCCAAATCCGGTCGCTGTCACGTGATGGTGGGGGGGCGCGGTTGGCCGTGGATGGACGCCTGTTCGATTGGGTGGATGAAGGGCATGGCGACGTGCTGACCGATCGTTGGGGGGGGAGGTTCTGGCGGTGATAAATTCTCGGGTAAAAAGAGCTCTGATCACGCTGGTCATGTTGCCATGCCTCGCGGCCCTCGTGGCCTGTGGGAACGATACGTCCAGCACGGCGCCCTCCAAGGCGTTCTTTGGGGGGGCGATCAAGGGTGCGGTCGCTACAATCAAGGCCGGGCGGGGGGGTGAGGGCGGTTCGCCACAAAGTGCACCCCCCCAGGCGGACCTGAACGCCCTTGTGACCAAGGCCTTGGCGGCCACGGACGGTCAAGTCATGATCCTTGGCATCGAAGCGTCCAACGTCACTCTGGCGATTGCGCCAGTGACCATCAATGGGCCCGTTGTTACTTGGAAAACACCGGATCGGCGTGGTTTTTCGTTCAATCGTGGTGTTCTGGTTGGGACGCGCGGGTTCGGCGACGATCTGATGTCCGCCTCAGCTGGTCCTTCCATATCCCTGATTACCTCCCGGCGAGGCGGGCGTGTGGCGCGGGTCAATCACTACTTGAGTGGCGAAGGGCACAGTGCGGCCCTATCTTTGGATTGCACCGTGACACCAGGGGGGGCTTCCGTGCGGCTGACAATGGGTGAAATCAATACGACAACAACGATGGTTTCAGAGATGTGTCAGCGCGATGGGCTGAAAGTCGAGAACCGGTATTGGGTTGACGCGCGTGGGAAGATCCTGAAATCACGCCAATGGATCAGCCAGGGTATGGGGGGGTACATCGTGACACAACAGCTGCGTCCCTGATATCTGATGATCTAGCATCCACATTTATGCTGTCAAAAAGGAAACGGCAGGCGTTTGGCCTGCCGTCTCGGAATTCTTCTGTGTGGTGAACAATTTAGTTGTTGTTCGTGCCACCGCTGGACGAGCTGCTGCTCGCGGCAGCCGCGGCGACAGCCGCACCACCAAGCAGAAGAACCAGCGGAAGCGAGCCAACCGAGGAACCAGCGTCCTGAACGACGATCACTTCGTCTTCTTCAGCGGGCACGGCGTAGCTGCCGGCAAAGGCGGTGGAGGCCGACAGGGCCAGGGTGGCGGCAGCGATGAAAGTCGTCGCTTTTTTTTCATGGTTCATACTCCATAACAGGGTCAATCAGGATGCCAACCGGCGGTCCCATCAGCTTCTTCATTACACAGATAGGGAAATCTGCAAAGGTTTTGTTCCTGATTGGCAAGGGTTTGCCGGTTGAATTTCAGCCTTGTTGTGCACCAGCCACAGACCTCATCCCACAAAATTCTGGGTCAGGTAGATCGTGCCGCAGTACTGTGCGCGTCCGTTGTAGCCCGCCCCCCCGGACCCCCCATGAACTTGACTTGGCGGTTCAGTATATTGGCGCGGTGTTTGCTGGAATTCATCCAATTTCCAACTGCGGCCCGCGCGAGCGAGGCATAGCTGTGAGGCGGCAACGGCTGGCCGGATTTGGTCGTGAACTGGCAGGTGCCCTTGGTCAGGAAAACCACGCGGTCGATCTGGTAATAATGCACCATGCCGATGTTCTCGGCCCCCCCGGTGCGAAACTTGACGCCTGATCGTTTCAGGCGCTGTGTTAGCGAGTTCGATCCCTTGTGCGACAGCCTTGCGGCGCGGGCCATCCATTTGCTGTGCCCGGCGGCGGTTTTGGTCAGGCGCGGTTCCGGCTTCAGGGCGCGCAGGCCTTTGCGGCAACGCTCGTAATTCACCTCGGACAGGATTGCGGCATCCAGAAGGGCCTGATTGATCCGTCCTGTCGGCAACTGGGCTTCGGCCCCCCCTGCGACTGTTGCGCGGTTGCAGCGTGCTTCGGCCGTGGTTGCAGCGCTTATCACCAGCGCGCCCAACAGCAGCGCGCAAAGTCTTGTTATCTGGCGTTTCATGGCAGTTTGTCCCGTTTGTCTGCTCATTGGCCTGTGTTACACATGAATTGGGCAGGGTTTTGGCAGATTGTTGTCACTGTGGAAACAGTCCGTTGACAGGGTCGGCGGATGCCGCATCCCCCCCGGAAGAAACGGGCCAATCTGAACCGGGCCCAAGGGCAGGCGAGAGGACAGC
>JDSH01000187.1_pt1 | contig 18433 bp, 25 predicted proteins | sample 199451 | NCBI WGS metagenome assembly JDSH01 (sample SAMN02584198, study PRJNA231836) | bioreactor metagenome | isolation source: continuous culture bioreactor electron acceptor NO2- transfer2 day 38 after... | place: Germany: Bremen | reverse complement strand
GTGCACCAGCCACCTGCGCGCCCACGCACATTGCCCCCCCCTTTCCCCCGCCCACCGATCCCCCCCGATAGGACAGATAAAGGAGCGCTAACATGATCCCTCTGCACATCTTTTCCGACCCGATCTGCCCCCCTGGTGCTATATCGGCAAGGCGCGGCTGGATCGCGCGTTGGAGGCGCGGCCGCAGCACCCCCCCTTGACGATCCAGTGGCATCCGTTTCAGCTGAACCCCCCCGACATGCCCGCCGGTGGCATGGACCGGCGCGACTATCTGGAAGCCAAGTTCGGTGGCAAGGAGGGCGCGGTGCGTGCCTATATGCCCGTGGTCGAGGAGGCTGCCGCCTCGGGGGGGCTGGAGATTGATTTCGAAGCGATCAAACGCACGCCCAACACGCTGGATGCGCACCGCCTGATCCATTGGGCGGGCATCGAGGGGGGGCGCCAGACCGCCGCCGTGTCGAAGCTCTTCAAGGCCTATTTCAATGAAGGGCGGGATATTGGCGATCAGGCCACGCTCACCACCATCGCCGGTGAGATCGGCATGGACGCCGACATGGTTACGCGCCTATTGACCAGTGACGCCGACGCCGATGACATCCGCGCGCGCGACGCGGATGCGCGCCACAAGGGGGGGGTGAATTCGGTGCCCACTTTCGTCATCGCCAACCAGCACGTCGTGCCCGGTGCGCAGCCCACGGATCTCTGGACCCAGGTGATCGACGACATCACCGCCCAGATTGATGCGCAAAACAGCGAGGACACATGATCACCGCCCACCTGCCTTCCGGCTATCTTCTGGGGGGGCGTGGGATCAGGGCGCGCGGCGCGATGATGGGGGGGGCCGCCATTCTGGGTGCGGTATCTCCGGACCTTGACCTGATCTGGTTCTACGGCGTGGATGGGCGCGCCTTTCACCATCACCTCTATTGGGTGCATGTGCCCGCCTTTTGGCTGCTTGTCGGGGGGGCGGTTGGTCTGGCCGCGCTTCGAATTTCTGCCCCCCCACGCACCCTGCCCTTTGCAGCGGCGTTCCTCGCGGGTATTGCGCTGCATCTGGTGCTGGACACATTCGCGGGCGGCATTGCCTGGGCCTGGCCTTTCAGCGATCACCTGACGACGCTGGTCACGGTCCCGGCCACGCAGAGCCACTGGCTCCTCTCCTTCATCCTGCACTGGAGCTTCCTGCCCGAGCTGATCATCTGGCCGCCGCCCTGTTTCTGTATTTCAAGCGAAAGCCCGATTGATGCGTTTTCCCGCCCCCCCCACCAAACCGCTTGGCCTGGGCGAATTCATCGCCCTCATGGCGATGATGTTCGCCGTGCTGGCCTTTTCCATCGACTCGATGCTGCCGGCACTGCCGCAGATCGGGGGGGCAGAACTCAGCCCCCCCGGTGATCTGAACCGCGCGCAGCTCGTTGTCGGCGCATTCGTGCTGGGCATGGGGGGGGCCGGACAACTGTTCATGGGCCCGGCGTCGGACAGTTTCGGGCGACGTCCCGTGGTGCTGGTGGGCATGGTGATGTATGTGCTGGCGGGCTGGGCGGCGCTGGGGGGGTCAGACAGTCTGACAGCCCTATTGGTCTGGCGGTTTGCCAGGGTTTCGGGGGGGCTTCGGCCCCCCCGCGTACCGTGGGCGTGGCGATTACCCGCGATCTCTATTCCGGGCGCATGATGGCGCGGGTCAGTTCATTCACCTTCATGGTCTTCGTCATGGTGCCCGCCATTGCACCCTACATTGGCCAGTTGGTGATCAACGCCTGGGACTGGCGGTCGATGTTCACGGTCTACATGATCGTCGGCGTGGTCATCGGTGCCTGGTTCCTGTCGCGCCAGCCCGAAACCCTGTCCCCCCCTGAGGTCAAGAAACCCTTTACCGTGGCCCGTTTCGCCCGCGGCGTGCGCGAGGTTTTCTCGATCCGTCGCGTGGTCATCCATATCGGCGTGCTGACCTTGGGCTTCGGGCTGCTGATGGCCTATATCTCGACCGCGCAGCCGATCTTTGTCGACGCGCTGGGCGCGGGCGAGGATTTCCCGCTGTTCTTTGCCGCCATGACCCTGATTGCCTCTCCCGCAGCACTTCTGAACGCCCGGCTGGTCATGCGCATGGGTATGTCGCGGCTGGTCTCGATCACCTATGCGGCGCAGGCGGTGCTGGCCTCGGTTCTGTTTCTGATCTGGTGGGCGGGCCTGGTGCCGGAGGCCTGGGCCATCTGGATCTACTTTGGCTGGAGCTGCACGGTGTTTCTAATGAACGGCTTCAATTTCGGCAACCTGAACGCGCTGGCCATGGAGCCTCTGGGCCATGTGGCAGGCACCGGATCGGCGCTGATCGGCGCGACCTCGACCATGCTGGCCGTGGTGCTGGCGGTGCCCATCGGCCTGGCCTTCGACGGCACCCCCCCGCTGCCGATGATCGGCGGGGGGGCTGCGGTACTGTCGATGCTGGCCTGGCTGGGCATGCGGCTGGCAGGCCCGGATGTGCCCGTGGATTAGGCCGCCGCCAACGCCCGCGCCTGCATCCGCGTGCGCAGCATGCCTGCCGATCCGATCTGGATGAAATAGGCCAGCATGACCGGCAGGATGAAGGTCGGCCCATAGGTGTCGATCACGAAGACCGCCAGGATCAGGGCCAGCGTGATATAGCGTGTGGCGATGTGCCAGTAGACCGCGCGGCCCTCGGCATCATTGGCGGTCAGGAAGCGTGCGGCCGTGAAGGCCACGGCGTAGAAGGCCCCCCCGGTGGCCAGGATCGCGCGCAGGAGCGCCTCCAGCGGCACTTCGAACAGCAGCTGCGAGGTCGACAGGCTGAACAGGTAGAAGACGATGCCGAACATGGTCACCTTCGAGATCGTCGGCATGTGTTTCTCCTTGAAGGCCACCACGCCGGGCAGCCAGGCGCGGGCTATGCGCGACAGGATGAACGGGATCACGATCAGGATCATGAAGGGGGGGCCCATGGGTTTGACCTGTTTGCCCGTCGCCAGCCCCCCCTCGGCCGCGCCCAGGTCGGGGGGGGCCGGGAAATAGCCGCTCATCAGCGGGTAATATTGCGCAAAGACCAGGGTGACCGGCAGAAGCAGCGCCAGGTTCAGCATGAAGATGATGAAGCCCAGCTTCGCATTCGCACCCGAGGTCTTGATCCACATCATCACCATGCCCCCCCCGCCCGGCAACAGCGCCAGCAGCATCAGCGCGCCGGCGATGCCGATGTCCCCCCCGCTGGCAAGGCCGATCACCAGCGCGGCGGCGGGCATCAGCAGGTAGTTAATCCACAGGTTCGCGCCGATCGAGCGGCGCTGCGTGCCCACCAGTTTCATGTCCGACACATTGAAGTTGAACAGCGAGGGCGTGACCAAAAAGACCCCCCCCGCCACCAGGCAAACCGCCGAAGAAAAGGCAAAGCCGCCGGTCAGGTAACCGGTCGCAAGGCCCAGGACGATGGCGGTGACGACAAGATGATCTGTTGCATGGGCGCGCTCCGTGGTGTTGCGCCTCATATATTAGATATTCAAAATATTGCAAGTTGGAACCGGAGGGCGCTATTTCTTCGCCTTGGCCTGCGCCTTCTCTTCCTTGACCTTCATCGCCAGGTCCTGGGCGATGGCAAAGGCACCCTTGATCTTGTCCGAGGTCTTTCTCCAGTCCCGCCGCACCACGATCTTGTTGTCGCGCACCTTGGCCAAACCGTTCTGGGCATTGATGAAATCCACCAGACCGGCGGGCGAGGCGAACTTGTCGTTGTGGAACTGGATCGTCGCGCCCTTGGGCCCACCGTCCAGCTTTGCGATGCCTGCCCGTTTGCACATGGCCTTGATGCGCACGACCAGAAGCAGCGTGTTGACTTCTTTCGGCAGCTTGCCGAACCGGTCGATCAGCTCGGCGGCGAAACCCTCCAGCTCCACTTTCGTGGACAGGCCCGACAGGCGACGATACAGCCCCCCAGACGCACATCCAGATCGGGCACATAATCATCCGGGATCAGCACCGGCACGCCGAGGTTGATCTGCGGCGCCAGGTGTCGTCGGCCTCCGACAGGCCTTCCATCTCGCCCGATTTGATCTTGGCAATCGCCTCCTCCAGCATCTGCTGGTAAAGCTCATAGCCAACCTCGCGCATCTGCCCCCCGACTGTTCCTCGCCCAACAGGTTGCCCGCGCCGCGAATGTCCAGGTCTTGGCTGGCGAGCGTGAACCCGGCCCCCCCGAGCGCATCCAGCGAGCCCAGCACGCGCAGGCGCTTTTCGGCGGTGGCCGTCAGCGGCACGCGCGGTTTGGTGGTCAGATAGGCATAGGCGCGGGTTTTCGACCGCCCCCCCACGCGGCCCCCCCGGATCTGATAGAGCTGCGCCAGGCCGAACATGTCGGCGCGGTGAATCACCATCGTGTTCGCGGTCGGGATGTCGATGCCACTTTCGACGATCGTCGTGGCCAGTAGCACGTCATATTTGCCGTCGTAAAAAGCGTTCATGCGGGTATCCAGCTCCCCCCCCGCCGCCATCTGCCCGTGGGCCACGACGAAGCTGACTTCGGGCACGTGGTCGCGCAGGAACTCCTCGATCTCCGGTAGGTCCTTGATGCGCGGCACGACAAAGAAGCTCTGCCCGCCGCGATAATGTTCGCGCAGCAGCGCCTCGCGGATGGTGACGGAATCGAACTCCGACACGTACGTGCGGATCGACAGCCGGTCGACCGGCGGGGGGGTGCCGATGATCGACAGATCACGCACGCCCGACAGGCTCATCTGCAAGGTGCGCGGGATCGGCGTGGCGGATAGGGTCAGCACATGCACGTCCGAGCGCATTTCCTTCAGCCGTTCCTTGTGGCCCACGCCAAACCGCTGTTCCTCATCGACGATCAACAGGCCCAGCTTGTCAAAGCGCACGCCCTTGGCCAGCAGCGCATGGGTGCCGACAACGATATCCATCGTGCCACGCGACATGCCCTCGCGGGTGAGGTTGGCTTCCTTCTGCGAAACAAAGCGCGACAGCTGCCCGACCTGGATCGGAAAGCCCCCCCGGAAGCGTTCGGCGAAGCTCTTGTAATGCTGGCGCGCCAGCAACGTGGTCGGTGCGATCACCGCGACCTGCATGCCTGCCATGGCCGCCACGAAAGCGGCGCGCATGGCGACTTCGGTCTTGCCGAACCCCCCCACGTCGCCGCAGACCAGCCGGTCCATCGGCATGCCCGAGGCGATATCTTCGATCACATCGGAGATCGCCGACAGCTGGTCTTCGGTCTCCTGATAAGGGAAGCGGGCCGAAAACTCCTCCCACGCGTGATGCGGCGCTTCCATGACGGGCGCCTTGCGCAGGGCACGTTCGGCGGCAAGACGAATGAGCTTGTCCGCCACCTCGCGAATGCGTTCCTTGAGCTTGGCCTTCTTCGCCTGCCAGGCCCCCCCGCCGCCCAGCTTGTCCAGCAGGCCGCTCTCGTGACCGAATTTGGACAGAAGCTCGATGTTCTCGACCGGCAGGTACAGACGATCCCCCCCGCCCGCGTATTCCAGCAGCAGGCATTCATGCGGCGCGCCTGCGGCAGTCACGGTTTCCAGCCCGATATAGCGCCCGACACCGTGGTCCACATGCACGACAAGATCGCCCTGGGACAAGCTTTGCGCCTCGGTCAGGAAATTTTCCGCCCGCCGTTTGCGTTTCGGCGCGCGGATCAGACGGTCGCCCAGCACGTCCTGTTCGGAAATGACGGTTAACCCGCCCCCCCCTTCGAACCCGTGTTCCAGCGGCCAGACCGCCAGGTAGACGCCACCGTGGGCATCCGGCACGTCGCGGAAATCCTTGATCTGCGCGGTGGCGGTCAGGCCCTCGTCGGCCAGAAGCCCCCCCTGCAGACGTTCGCGCGCGCCTTCGGAATAGGAGGCGACCACAACCGGGCCCTCGGACCGCTTTGCTTTAATATGGTCTGACAAAGCACTGAACAGGTTGACTTTTTCCTGCTGACGCTCCGGTGAGAAATTGCGTCCGATGCGCCCACCACCATCCAGAACACCCAGCCCGGTCGCCTGCGGCAGGGCCACGGTCTGCACCACACGGCGGTCTTTCAGAACCGCCTCCCAGGTGGGATCGTCCAAATAAAGCAGCTCCGGGGGGGGCAAGGCTTATAGACCGTGTCCATGCGGTTCTTGGCCGTCATGGCGATCTTGCGGGTCTCGTATTGGTCCGCGATACCCTCCCAACGGGACAGGCGCGCAGGCGTCAGTTGGTCGTCCAGCAAGACTGGCGCATCCGGCAGGTAGTCGAACAGCGTCTCAAGTTTCTCGTGAAAGAATGGCAGCCAGTGTTCCACGCCCTGGTGCTTGCGCCCGGCCGACACCGCTTCGTAAAGCGGATCGTCCGAGCCCGCCGCGCCAAACTCCACGCGGTAATTCTGTCGAAAGCGGGTAATGGCGACCTCGTCCAGGATGACTTCGGAGACCGGGGGGGCGAGCTCCACCACCGACAGGTTTTCGGTGGTGCGCTGGGTGACCGGATCAAAGCGGCGCGCCCCCCCGTCCAGCACGTCGCCGAACATGTCCAGGCGCACGGGGGGGCCAAGGTCGCCCGGCGGATAGATGTCGATGATGCCGCCGCGAAAGGCAAAATCGCCCGGCTCCATCACCGTGGGGGGGCTTTGGCTGAACCCCCCCATGCGCACAAGGAAGGCGCGCAGCGCCTTTTCGTCCACCTGGTAACCCACCTGGGCCACGAAACTGGCCCCCCCGCGCAGCACGTCGCGTGCGGGCACGCGCTGGGTGGCGGCATTGAGCGTGGTCAACAGAACAAAGGGGGGGCCGGAGATCGCGCCGGACACCAGCCCCCCCGCCAATGTCGCCATGCGCGCGGCCGACACATCGGCGTTCGGCGACACGCGGTCATAGGGCAGGCAATCCCAGCCCGGAAAACTCAGCACCGGCACATGGGGGGGTGCGAAGAAGCTCAGCGCGGCCTGCATCGCCGCCAGCCGCTTGTCGTCGCGCGCCACATGGATGACCGGGCCGGTGCCGCGGTCGAGCTCTTTCAGCAGCAGGCGAGCGTCAAACCCTTCGGGCGCCCCCCCCGAGAGCGTGATGTGGTTGGGACCGGCCATGTCAGATTGCCCCCCCCAACGGGCCCGCCATCATGTTCTGAAACATGCCAAACAGCGAGGTCACGAAGATCGAGATCATGCCCACCACCTGGGTCTGGATCCGGTGGCGTGACAGGCGTTTGCGCAGCGCCTCGCCGATCAGTTGCTGGTCGTGAATAAGCCGGGCCGAGTTCAGGGACATCATGCCGACAATGGTCATCGGAAAGGCCAGCAGAAACACGGCTTGCGCAAATTCGACCCAATACCAGAAGGCGAGGATCAGCAGCGACGTCAGAACCGCAGACACCAGCGCCAGCAGCCACAGCCCGGCCACACCGGCGATATACAGCAGGCGATTGCAATTGATGCGCACCATGTCTTCCAGGTCGCGTTCCGCCTCGCCGCCATGGCGGGCGGCGCGCTGGATCATGTCATAGGGCACGCCCAGCACCCAATGGCTGGTCGAGGACCACAGAACGGCCAGCGCGATCCAATACCACAGATTGGAAAAGGATCGCATGTCGATCAGCTCGAATACGGCGGAGTAGAAGTCCACGTGCCTGCTTGTTGTTCTTGCGTCGTTTCGGCGCGACATTAACGCCGGGACGCGGGGGGGTTTGCCAGCCCCCCCGACGCGGGTTCTGTCACGGGCTCTTGAGATACGGGCGCACTCGTGGCAAGCACGGGGGGGAAGAAAGCCCGAGGAGCCAAGCATGAGCCGTACCGTCGCCCCCCCCTTCCCCCCCGCCACCCGCCTGCGGCGCAACCGGAAAAGCCCCCCCGCGATCCGCGATCTTGTGCGCGAGAATGCGCTGACCACCGGCGACCTGATCTGGCCGGTCTTCGTGATGGATGGTGAGGATGATGCGACGCCCATCGCCTCGATGCCCGGCGTGTCGCGCCTGACCATCGACCGGGTGGTCAAGGCGGCGCGCGAGGCTTCGGATCTGGGCATCCCATCGATCTGCCTGTTTCCCTATACGGATCCGTCCCTGAAGACAGTGGAATGTGAAGAGGCCTGGAACCCAGACAACCTGTCCAACCGCGCCATTCGTGCGGTGAAGGATGCGGTGCCGGACATTGCGATCATGACCGATGTCGCGCTGGATCCCTACAATGCCAACGGCCATGACGGGATCGTACGCGACGGCGAGATCGTGAATGACGAAACCGTCGAGGCGCTGGTCAAGATGGCCTTGGCCCAGGCCGACTGCGGCGCGGATATCCTGGGTCCCTCCGACATGATGGACGGACGTATCGGCGCGATGCGCACCGCTTTGGAGGCGGCGGGCCATACCAATGTGGCGATCATGTCTTACACGGCGAAATATGCCTCGGCCTTCTACGGGCCGTTCCGCGATGCCGTCGGTGCCTCTGGCGCGCTGAAAGGCGACAAACAGACCTATCAGATGGATCCGGCCAATAGTGACGAGGCCCTGCGCCTGGTCGAACGTGACCTGATGGAGGGCGCGGACATGGTCATGGTCAAGCCCGGCATGCCCTATCTGGACATCTGCCGCCGCGTGAAGGACGGGTTCGGCGTGCCGACCTTTGCCTATCAGGTGTCGGGTGAGTACGCGATGCTGATGGGGGGGGCTGCCGAGCGCGGCTGGCTGGATGGTGACAAGGTGATGCTGGAAAGCCTGATGGCCTTCAAACGCGCGGGCTGTGACGGCATCCTGACCTATTTCGCACCGCGCGTGGCGAAGATGTTGCAAGCCTGATCAGGGATTGCGCCGCCTCGTCATACGCGCTTCGCGCTTTTCCTCGTCGTCGCGGCATGTGGGGGGGCTCTGCCCCCCCACACCCCCCCGAGATATTTAGGGAAAGATGAAAGTGTCAGGCGGTCTGGATGAAGTCGACCAGTTGGGTGGTTGAGCCGTCCTTGCCGTCCACAGGCTCAGTCCCCCCCGCCACGATGGGTTCCAGGGCCAGGGCCAGTTCCTTGCCCAGTTCCACGCCCCCCCATTGGTCGTAGGAGTTGAGGCCAAGCACGGCCCCCCCTTCAACGAAGACCCGGTGTTCATAAAGCGCGATGATCTTGCCCAGGGTGGCCGGGTCGAGGCGTTCATAGATCAGCGTCGTCGACGGGCGGTTGCCCGGAAAAACCCGGTGGCGCGCCTGCCGGTCCAACTCGGCACCGGTGAGCCCCCCCTTCGCGGCCATCAGCGCGCGGGCCTCATCGAGGCTGCGGCCCTTCATCAGCGCCTCGGATTGGGCCAGGCAATTGGCCAGCAGCAGCCGGTGCTGATGCGCCAGGTCGGGTTCGTGCCCCCCCTTGGCGGCGACCATGAATTCACAAGGCACCACAGACGTACCCTGGTGGATCAGCTGATAGAAAGCGTGCTGGCCATTGGTGCCGGGTTCCCCCCCCAGACGACAGGACCGGAGGGCAGTTGAAGGTCGCGGCCATCCATTGCCACGCGCTTGCCGTTCGATTCCATCTCAAGCTGCTGGAAATAGGCCGCGAGGCGCGACAGGCGCTGGTCATAGGGCAGTACCGCGCGGGTCGGGTAGCCGCACACCTGGTGATGCCACAGCCCCCCCACAAGCGCCAGCATCAGCGGCATGTTTTCCGCCCCCCCCTCCGCCTCACGGAAATGCCGGTCCATCTCATGCGCGCCGGCCAGGAAGGCGCGGAAGTTCTCCGGCCCCCCCACGGCCAGCATAAGCGACAACCCAATCGGTCCCCCCCAGAGCGAATATCGCCCGCCGACCCAATCCTCGAAACCGAAAACACGGTCCGGCGCGATGCCCCCCCATTCAGCAGTCTTTTCTTCATTGGACGAGAGCGCCGCGAAATGATCACCGGGGGGGATATCCACGGCGGAGGCCAGCCAGGCGCGCGCAGTGGCGGCGTTGGTCATGGTTTCGATGGTGGTAAAGGTCTTGGAGGCGACGATGACCAGCGTCGTGGTCGGGTCGAGCCCCCCCTTCAGCGTATCGTGAATATGGGCCCCCCCGTCCACATTTGACACGAAATGGCAGCGCGGCCCGTCATGGTAGGGTGCCAGCGCAAGGCACGCCATGGCCGGACCCAGGTCCGAGCCGCCGATGCCGATATTGACCACGTCGGTGAAGCGCCCGCCATCGCGGATTTTCGTTGCGAAGGCGTCCATCCGGTCCAGCGTCGCATGCACCGCAGGCAAGACGTTCTGCCCGTCCACCAGAACCGGATCGGGACCGGGATCACGCAGGGCCGTATGCAGCACCGCGCGCCCCCCCTCGGTCTCATTGATCTTCGCCCCCCCGGAAAACATCGCCTCGCGTTTTGCGGACACACCGGTCACTTCGGAAAGTTCCAAAAGCAATTCCAGTGACTTGGCGTCGATGTTCGTCTTCGACCAGTCAAACAGCATTCCGCAGGCACGGGTTGAAAACGCCCTGGCCCGCCCATCCTCAAACAATCCCGCGATGGAGCGGTCGGCGACGTCGCCTGGTAGGTCTTCAACTGGTCCCAGATCGGTGCTGCCATGGGGGGGTCTCCTATGCGGCCCAATGCACGTCCATGTCGGACAACATGGCGGCAATCGGTGCCTCGTGCGGTTTCAGTTTCAAAGCGCGTTCCAGCGCTTCGCGCTTCTCGGCCCCCCCGAAGATCAGCAGGTGTTTCGACAGCGCGCCATTCAGCACCGGCGCGGTCAGGGTCATGCGCGGTTCCGGCGCGCGGGCGCGCGCATCGGCAAAAGCGGCGGTGCCTCGGGTGACAATGCGTCCTCCAGCAGGTCCGCGCCTGGGAAAATGGACGCGGTGTGCATGTCCGCCCCCCCCATGCCCAGCAAAACAACGGTCAAGGGCGTCACCGCCTTGATCCCCCCCGCCGTCAGCGTGTCGAGCCCACCTTCCGGCGTGCCGGTTTCCGCATAGAGCGGCACCAGATTGGCCGCCGCCGCGCGGTCCGTCAGCAGGCGCTCGCGCAGCAGACGCGTGTTGGACCGGTCCGAGGTTTGCGGCACCCAACGTTCATCCGTCAGCAGCACATCAACCCGGTCCCAGTCCAACTTGACCGCCGAAAGCCCATCGAACACCGGCCCCCCCGGCGTGGTCCCCCCCCGGCACCGCCAGCGACACGCGCTCCTGATGCTGTAACCCCCCCATGGTCAGCTCGCTTGCCAGCCGGTCTACCAGGCCCAGGATCAGCAGATCACGATCCGGATATTCCTTAAAATTCATTGCCGTAGCTCCCTCCAGCGCCGTCCGTCACGATGCAGAAGGATAAGCGCATCTTCGGGTCCCGTCGAGCCGGGGGGGGCATAGGGGGGGTGCGGCTTGTCGCCACGTGCCTGCCAGCCTTCAATGATCGGGTCGGTCCAGGCCCAGGCGGCCTCGACCTCATCGCCACGCATGAACAGGGTCTGGTTGCCGCGGATGACATCCATGATCAGCCGCTCATAGGCGTCGGCACATCGGCCACTTCTTCACCCAAGGCCTCGGCAAAGGTCATGTCCAGGGGGGGCACGTCGATCAAGCGCATGCCGCCCGGTCCCGGCTCCTTGATCGTGACCCGCAGGTCCATGCCCTCATTGGGTTGCAGGCGGATGGCAAGCTCATTCGCGCTCTGCCCCCCCGTGTCGCTTTCAAAAATCGAATGGGGGGGCGGTTCTTTGAACCGCACGACAATCTCTGAAACCCTTGTTTTCAAACGCTTTCCCGTGCGAAGATAGAAGGGCGTGCCGTTCCAACGCCAGTTGGCGATATGCACCCGCATGGCAATGAAGCTTTCAGTGCGGCTGTCCGGGTTTTCCGCCTCGTCCACATAGGACGCCGTTTCTTCGCCAGCCAGATACTGCCCGCGCACGATATCCTCCGGGTCCACCGGATCCAGGGCGCGGATGACCTTGAGTTTCTCGTCGCGCACCGCGTCGGGGGGGTCAAATTTCGAGGGCGGCTCCATCGCGGTCAGACACAGAAGCTGCATCAGGTGGTTTTGCACCATGTCACGCATGGCACCGGATTTGTCATAATAGCCGCCCCCCCGCCCCCCCTCGACCCCCCCGACGCTTTCCGATACGGTGATCTGGATGTGGTCGACATATTGTGCGTTCCACAGTGGTTCGAACAACATATTGCCAAATCGCACGGCCATCAGGTTCTGCACCGTTTCCTTACCAAGGTAGTGGTCGATGCGATAAATCTGCGTTTCGTCAAAATGCTGCGCCAGTGTGTCGTTCAGTGCACGGGCGGTTTCCTGATCGTGGCCAAAGGGTTTTTCAACCACGATCCGTGCCTCGGTGCCCGCGCATTTATGGGTGTGCAGCCGTTCGGCAATCGGTCCGAACAGGCTCGGCCCGACCGAGAAATAAAACGCCTGCACCACGTCCTTGCGCAGTTTGGATTTCAGTGTACCCCCCCACCCATCGGTGCCCAAGGCGTCAATGGTAACATACGATAAACGCTTAAGAAAATCCGCCAAAACAGCAGGATCGCATTTGCGTTCAGACACGAACTCGCGCACGGCCCCCCCGGCGACAAATTCGCGAAAGGCCGCATCGTCCATCTCGCTGCGCGCCGCGCCGATGATGCGCGCCTCTTGGGGGGGCATCTGCCCCCCCGCCCAGAAGCGTCGATAGAGACCGGGAAGGATCTTGCGGCGGGCCAGATCGCCTGTGCCGCCGAAGATGACAAGGTCGAAGGGATCGACCGGAATGACGCGAGCAACCATGTGCCTCAGCTCCTGTTAGCGCTAACGCGGCCCTTCTAGCCGAGTGTTGGCCGCGAGTCTAGCATCCTCATGAAACTTCACAACCGCGTCAGGGGGGGGCGGGTTGGGGGGGGTTTTCGATGGGAAAACACTCGGTTAGGTCTGGTTTCCACGAACAGGAGGCCCCCCCATGGACCAGCGCATTGCCAACCCGAATGCAGGCAAGTTTCTTGACCCGACGGTGACCGCGGACGGATCGCTGCGGGCGACCGTGGCGCTGAGCAATCCGCAGACGCTGTGGTTCAATACGGGCACCCTGTGCAACATTACCTGCGTCAATTGTTACATCGAAAGTTCGCCCACGAATGACCGGCTGATTTACATCACGGCGGGAGAGGTCGAGGGGGGGTATCTGGACCAGTTGGACGAGCGTAAATGGCGTGTGGATGAGATCGGGTTTACCGGCGGCGAACCTTTCATGAATCCGGAAGTAATCGCCATGCTGCGCGCCAGTTTATCACGTGATTACAAGGTGTTGGTCCTGACCAATGCAATGCGGCCGATGCAACGCAAGTCGGTGCGCGAGGGGGGGCTTTTGTCGCTGCGCGAGGCCTATGGAGATCAGCTGACTCTGCGCGTCTCGCTGGACCATTGGAACCCCCCCGCCAAACATGACGAGATCCGTGGCCAGGGATCCTTTGGCAAAACGCTTCAGGGCATGATCTGGCTGCGCGACAACGGATTTCGCATGGCGATAGCAGGGCGGGCGCTCTGGGGGGGGAGGACGAGGCGGAGGCGCGGGCGAAATATGCCGATTTCTTCGCCCGACATGACTTCAAGATCGACGCGCAAGACCCTGGCATGACAGTGATATTCCCGGAAATGGATGAGATGGTCTCGGTGCCCGAAATCACAACCGCCTGCTGGGATATTCTGGGCAAATCGCCCGACAGTGTGATGTGTTCCAACTCGCGTATGGTGGTGAAACGCAAGGGGGGGGCTGCCAGCCCCCCCACGGTTTTGGCCTGCACGCTCTTGCCCTATGACCCCCCCGCGTTCGAGCTGGGCGAGAGCCTGGAAGAGGCCGAGCGCCCGGTCGCGCTGAACCACCCCCCCCATTGCGCGAAATTCTGCGTGTTGGGCGGGGGGGCGAGCTGTTCGGCGTGACGTTAAAGTTGTTAAACTCCGTGAGCGGCAAAGTTTAAAATCTTTAAAGGGCTCTACGGGCCGACTTTAAAGTTCTTAAACCATCACGCAGAGCAGTTCGAACATGATCGAGGCCCCCCCCAGATAGGCGGTTGCGCCGGAGGGATCGAAGGGTGGCGAGACCTCGACCAGATCGGCCCCCCCGATGATATTCACACCTTTCAGTTCGCGCACCACCTGGATCGCCTGATAAGAATTCGGTCCGCCAACCTCCGGCGTGCCGGTGCCCGGCGCGAAAGCCGGGTCGACGAAGTCGATGTCATAGCTGACATAGGTCTCACCCTGCCCGACGATATCGCGAGCCTCGGCCATGACGTCCTCGACACCGCGGGCATGGAATTCCTCGATCGCGATGACGCGGATGCCGACGCTTTCGGCAAAATCGCGATCCTCGCTGTCATAGGCGGTGCCGCGAATGCCGATCTGAACGACGCGGGTCGGGTCCAGAAGCCCCCCCTCTTCCACCGCGCGGCGGAAAGGGGGGGTGCCATGGGTGAACATGGTGCCGTCGAAATAGCTGTGGAAGAGGTCCGTGTGGCTGTCGAAATGCACCATTCCGACGGGGGGGTCGTCCTGGGCCAGGGAGCGCAGGATCGGCAGGGAACAGAGGTGATCCCCCCCGCCCCCCCCGGTCAAGGCCGGATCCCCCCCGCCCGCTTCACCCGGCCATAGAAGGCCTGCATGCGTTCCAGCGAATCGAGCACATCCGCCGGGTTCGGCCCGACGTCGCCGAGGTCGGCGCAATTGGCGGCCTCGAACGGGCGCACGCCGGTGGCCCCCCCGTTCTGGGCGCGGATCATGGTGGACATGTCGCGCAGCTGGCGCGGCCCGTGGCGCGGGCCGGGTCGGTTCGTGGTGCCGCCATCCCAGGGCGCACCGATCAGGCCAATGTCCACGTCGCTGAAGCGGGGGGGGTGGTCAAAATCGACCAGCGGCAGGCGCATGAAGGTCGGCACACCCGCAAAACGCGGCAGGTCGAAACCGGAAACGGGGGGGGTGAAGAACGGGTCGGACATGTGGGGGGGTTCCCTGTGGTGTTTGCAACAGGTCAGGGGGGGAATTTGCGGGGGGGCGGGTCAAGGGGGGGGAAGCCGAAGGATGACGGTTCTTGGACAGAGGAAGCAGCGGGGGGGCGGCGCCCGATCCTGGGTGGGCGCCTCGCAACCGAGGATTGGGGGGGGCACCAGGTCTGCACAAGACGATATGTCTGCGTGTTACGTAACGTTGCAAAGCGCCTCCCGTGGGGGGGAGGGTCGGGCGCCGCCCCCCCGCTGCGCGGTGCGTATTACACACATCTTCGCATTCGCTCGATTAGCATCCCGCTCTGAGGTTGGTCGCAGGGAGCCCCCCCTACCCTCATGCCTCCAGCTCGGCGTCCCAATACAAGAAGTCCATCCAGCTGTCGTGCAGGTGGCCCGGCGGGAATTTGCGGCCCATGTTGCGCAGTTCCTCCGCCGTGGGTTGGCGGGGGGGTGGTTTGCGCAAGGCCAGCCCGGTCAGGCGCAGGGGGGTTTCGAACCCTTCTTGAGGTTGCAGGGCGAACAGGCCGCGACCACGTTTCCCAGCTGGTCACGCCGCCTGCCGCGCGGGGGGGCACGACGTGGTCGAAAGTCAGGTCGCCGCGTGCGCCGCAGTATTGGCAGCAAAACTCGTCCCTGAGAAAAAGATTAAAGCGCGTGAAGGCCACGCGCTTTTGCGGTTTGACGTAATCTTTCAGGACAACGACAGAGGGAATTCTCATTTCAATTGAAGGACTTCGCACCACTTCATCATATTCGGCGATGATATTGACCCGGTCCAGTACCGCCGCTTTCACCGCCTCCTGCCAGGGCCAGACCGACAGCGGATAATAGGACAAGGGCCTGAAATCCGCGTTCAGCACCAGCGCGGGATGCTTGCGGATCCCGGCGGGGGGGTTGCGTGTGAATTCGGTTCTGAAATCTCCGTCCATGGGTGACTCCATCTTCGCCCTGCTCTTGCCGTCAGGGCGGGGGGGAGCCCGCCCCCCCGTCTTGCCTCAACCTCGACTATATATGGCGTGAGGCGTCTGACAACCCCCCCCACGATCTGGGGGGGGCGCTCAAAGATGTGATACGGGGGGGCGCATGTGACGGGCGTGTGACGCATGCAAAAAGCCCGGCGGGTGGGCCGGGCTTTCGGGGGGGTCGGTTTGAGGAGGGGGGGTTATTGGGATTGGGCCTCAAGCAGGCCCAGCTTGTCCAACATGAAGCTGAGCGCCACGGACAGACCATCATTGGCGATGCCGTGGCCGGTGCCCTTCTGGATATGGCCGTAAACCTCGAAGCCGGCCGCCTGCAGCGCCTGGCCTGCCTCGTCGAAATGGGCAATCGGCACCATGTCATCGGCGTCGCCATGGATCAGGATGATCGGCAGCTTGGAGACGACGGTTTCACCGAAGCTTTCCGGGTCCAGCATGCGGCCCGAGAAGGCGACCAGACCGGCCACGGGTTCGGCGCGTTTGGGCAGGGTGCGCAGCGACATCATCGTGCCCTGCGAAAAGCCGAAAACGATGAGCTGGTCGGGGGGGCTTATGCCTTCGACTTCAAGCACCATGTCGATGAAGCCGTTGATATCGGCCTCGGCCATGTCCGCACCGCGCGCGGCGTCCTCTTCGGACGAGCCGTCCAGCCAGGGGGGGATCGGGAACCACTGGTATCCCATCGGGTTGCCCAGGCATTTTTCCGGCGCGTCGGGGGGGGCGTAGAAGGCGGTGTCGGGCAGGTGCTCGCCCAATGGGTCGGCAAGCCCCCCCAGCAGGTCCGCCCCCCCATCGGCCCCCCATAGCCGTGCAGGAAGATGACCACCGATTTCGTCTCGCCCGATTGGGCGGCGCGGTGTTTGAAGTCGAGTGTGCGCGTGGTCATCAGCGGATCCCTTCCCTGTCTGTGCTGACCCGGTAATAGGCCCAGAGCAGCCGGGCCGCAACGGCCTTTCGGGGGGGGCCCAGGCGGTGGCGAGGGTGCGCAGCGTCTTTTCGCCGGGGGGGCGCTCAGACAGGTCGAAGAGCCTGCGCGCGCTTCCTGAGCGCCACGTCGCCCGCCGGGAGGATGTCGCTGCGGCCCAAAGCCTGGAGCGCATAGACCTCGGCGGTCCAGAGGCCGATGCCGGTGATGGCGGTGAGGGTCGCGATGACCTGCTCGTCGGGGGGGAGGGTCTGCAATCCGGGGGGGTAATCCAGCCGCGCCTCGGCCAGGGCACGGGCGTAACGCACTTTCGGGCGCGACAGCCCTGCCCCCCCGCGCAGGTCGTTGTCACGGGCCGCACGCACGGCGGCCTCGTCACAAAGCCCCCCCGCCGCCTGCATTCGCGCCCAGATCGCGGCGGCCGAGGCGGTGGAGACCTGTTGGCTGACAATCGCGTCCAGCAGCGTCACGAACCCCCCCTGCGGCTTGCGGCGCAGGGGGGGCAGCGGGCCGGTGCGGTCAAGCGCGGGGGGGGCAAAGCGTGGCTCGATTGCTGCCAGACGGGTGGCGGCGGCATCCACATCAGCCTGGGTGTCGAGGGTGGGAAAGCGCATGGGCTGACCCTAACGGGGGGGCATGAGGCCAAGGGAAACCGCTTCCCCCCCCGGCCCGCGTGTCACGCCATAAGGGGGGGCATGACCAAGACTGCGACCTTCCCCCCCCGACCCTGACCACCGGCGACTGGCCCGAAATGCAACCCGGCTGGGTCTGGCTCTGCGGGGGGGCGGGTCCGGGCGATCCGGGCCTGTTGACGCTACATGCGCTGAACGCGATGGCGCAGGCGGATGTGATCGTGCATGACGCGCTGGTGTCCGAGGGCATCCTGGCGCTGGCGGGCCCCCCCGGCGCGCGGCTGATCCATGCGGGCAAACGTGGCGGCAAGCGTCGGCGAAACAGAAAGATATCTCGCTGAAACTGGTGGAGCTCGCGCGGGCGGGCAAGCGGGTCTTGCGGCTGAAGGGCGGCGACCCCCCCTTCGTCTTTGGCCGCGGCGGCGAGGAAGGCCAGACCCTGGTGCAACACGGCGTGCCGATCAGGATCATCCCCCCGGTATTTCGGCAGGGATCGGCGGGCTGGCCTATGCGGGCATTCCGGTGACCCACCGCGACGTCAACCAGGCCGTGACCTTTGTCACCGGGCACGATCAACGGGGGGGCGAGACGCCCCCCCCGTGGACTGGGAGGCGATCGCGCGTGGCAGCCAGGTGATCGTGATCTACATGGGCATGAAACACCTGGACAAGATCTCGGCCGCCTTGATGGCGGCGGGGGGGCGCGATGCGGATGAACCGGTGGCGCTGGTCACCAACGCCACCGCGCCGGAGCAGGAGGTGTTGGAGACGACGCTGGGGGGGGCTTGCGTGGCGGATGTTGCGGCCTCGGGCATGCAACCGCCCGCGATGATCTGCGTGGGGGGGCGCGCGGCGCTTTTGCGTCAGGCGTTGGACTGGCAGTCGATGGCGGCGGGCGACGTGCCGCGCAACCCCCCCGATCCTTTGGGACGCGGGCGGCCTGCCGAGGAGAGGTAGCGCCGATTGAAATTCCG
>JDSH01000186.1_pt1 | contig 18518 bp, 27 predicted proteins | sample 199451 | NCBI WGS metagenome assembly JDSH01 (sample SAMN02584198, study PRJNA231836) | bioreactor metagenome | isolation source: continuous culture bioreactor electron acceptor NO2- transfer2 day 38 after... | place: Germany: Bremen | reverse complement strand
ATTTTGTGCCTTGGCTTGGATGAGACGGTGGAAGGAGAGATGAGGGATGATGGAAATGGAGGCTGGGCTGGAGATAAAAAGGATCTCAGACTTCCTCTCTGTCAACAAAAACTCCTGAGGGCTGTTGCTGAAACCGAAAAACCTGTCATCGTAGTACTGCTCTCAGGAGGAGCAATCGATCCAGAGATTGAGCAGTATGAGAATGTACAGGCCCTCATCCAGGTTGGTACCCTGGACAAGAGGGAGGAAGGGCAATTGCAGAGTTGCTATTTGGTATGTTCAGTCCCTCTGGGAAGCTTCCTGTTACCTTCTACCATAGCAGTGCCGAGCTCCTCCATTCTCTGATTATTCCATGAAGAAGAGGACCTACCGGTATTGCGAGCAGGGGGGGGATGTACTCTACCCCCCCTTTGGATTCGGTCTTTCCTATGCTTCGTTTGCGTATACCATTCAAAGTACAACGGTACAGAAGGAGGGGGGGAAAGTCAGCGTACGGGTCGGTGTCACCAATACTACCGCGACCCCCCCCAGCAGAACGGTACTTGAGCTCTATCTGGAAAGTTCCCACCCCCCCGATTTTCCCCCCCCTCACCCAGTACTCTGTGGTATGAAAAGTGTGTTCTTGGGGGGGTCTTTTGAACAGAAAGAGGTTGTACTTCTCCTGGGACAAAGCCAATGTACTGCAGTGGACGCACAAGGCAATAGAAACGACATACACGGGACCTTCACACTCTATGCGGGTGGAAGTCAACCTGATGCAACCAGCAGGCACCTTGGAGCAGACAAGGTAGCCAGCACTACATTCGTATATTAAGGAGTCATGGCATGGCAGATAAACCGATGGTGCTACGAACAAAACCACCCCCCCTTTGGACCCGGATCAAAACACAGAAGTTCTTGCTTCTCATGTTGATACCAGGGGGGGCAATCTGGTACTTGTTGTTCAAGTACGTTCCGCTCCTGGGCCTCAGTCTTGGATTCACTGATTATGGTTTCAGGTCTACGGTATCATTCGTGGGTCTGGAAAATTTCAAGCGCTTGCTCTCTTCCACTATTTTCTGGAATGCATTTCGCAATACCTTGATCATCAGCCTGGCAAATGTAATTTTCTATTTTCCTGCACCTTTGGTTGTAGCATTGCTGATCAATGAACTGAAGAGCTTGAAAATGAAGAGGGTGATCCAGTTCCTGATCTATATCCCCCCCTACTTCTTCAGTTGGGTTGTAGTTGGAAGTATTTTCGTAAACTTGCTCTCTCCGTCCTCTGGGTTGATAAACAACATTATCACCAAGCTTGGAGGCGATCCCATCTACTTCATGGCAAGTGCGAAGTTTTTCCGTCCTGTCCTGATCAGCTCCTATATCTGGCGGCAGATGGGCTACGGAGCTGTCATCTATGTGGCAAGTCTTACTACAGTGCAACCGGAGTTGTATGAGGCTGCCACCATCGATGGAGCAGGGCATTGGGGGGGGAGATTGATCCACGTTACCCTTCCTTCCATCCGTTCCACTATTGTAACCATGCTGTTACTCAACCTCAGCCATGTGCTGTTGATCTTCGAACAGGTACTGGTCATGTACAATGCAGCAGTCTATGACGTTGCCGATGTACTGCAGACCTATGTATTCCGTGAAGGAGTACTTGCAGGAGACCTGGGATACTCAATTGCAGTGGGCATGTTCACGTCCATCGTAAGCCTTACGCTGGTGCTTTCAACCAACAAGATCAGCGCGAAGTTCCTCGACGAACCCATCCTGTAGGAGAATCATCATGGCAAAGACTGTTCAGAATTCAATTAGAGAAACACGGGGGGGAAGAAAAATCTTCCGTCTTATCAACGCACTCTTGCTTGCGTTCATCTGCCTGATCTTCATCATCCCGATCTGGAACGTAGTCATAACTTCGGTAGCAAAGGATGTGGATGTAATGGGAACCGATTATCTTCTGGTCCCCCCCCACTCGTTCACACTGCAGAACTATTGGAGGGTGCTCAACAGCGGCTACATGGGAGCTTTCAAGAACTCTCTCTTTGTTGCCTTCTTTGGTACCTTGATTTCCATGGTTATCACCGTACCTATGGGATTTGCGCTCGCCCAGAAACATCTCATCGGTCGTTCGATCCTCATGAAGGCTATTGTCTTCACGATGGTCTTTGATGCAGGTATCATGCCCTTCTATATCGTGGTACGGTCCCTTGGACTCATCAATAGTATGGGAGCAATTATCTTCCCTGTGGCAATTTCCACCTTCAATTTGATTATCATCAAGAACTATATGGGCAGTATTCCGGTATCACTACTTGAGAGTGCTACCCTGGACGGATGCAACGACCTCATGATTCTCCAGAAAATTGTCCTGCCTCTCTCAGTCTCCATCATTTCAGCGGTAACCCTGTTCTACTTTGTCAGCTACTGGAACCGATACTTCGAGGTGATCATGTTCATCAACGACAGCCGCAAGTACACCTTGCAGGTGGTCTTGCGCTCCCTGATGTTCGAGTCTGATGAATCCCTTGGTGGTGGCCAGTATGTGTACAACAACCTGAAAATGGCAGTCATGGTCCTGGGAATGCTCCCCCCCGTTCTCATCATCTATCCTTTTGTACAGAGACACTTCGTCTCAGGCTTAATGCTTGGTGGAGTGAAGGGTTAACCACAAGCGAGAAGCCCTACTGGTTCCCTAAGGGGGGGACTGGTAGGGTTCGATACTGTGCTAATTATTTACTGAATTTATACATACTTCAGTATTAGCTGATCCTATGTAAAGGGGGGGACACGTACAAATATCAACATGCTACTGCTGTATTTTGTACACTGCAGTAACTATTATTCGTGAAAATTGGTTACTGCATCCATCATTATTTCGATTTTCTGGTTACTCTGCTAACCATTGTATAATTTCAGATACTTAAAAACTTGCCCAAAGCACCCTAAAACAAGCACTTTCTTATCCAAATTTTAATTGCAGAAGCTTATCCTGCAAAATTTGTAGAACGATACTACATATACCTGTGGGAACTTCCCATCCTAACAAAGCCTAACCAGCAATCAGTTGTAGATGATTATGGGATTTTCTTGATCTTCAGTAATAATTGGCTGATTATCCTATGCAATGTATATACATTGTATAGCCTACATCACTTGGGAATGATAGAATTTCAATAGGGAGAAAATAAATGGCTAGTACAACAATCAGTTTGAGAACGGATACGGAACTAAAGGCTCAGGCCGAGGAAATCCTCAATCAACTTGGAATGACACTTAATGGAACCTTCAACATGCTTCTTCATCAGATTGTGAGGGAAAAGTCAGTGCCATTGAGTTTGTCTCTGGCTTCCGAGAATTCATTGTATGCAGATTTGCTTGTTGCAGAAGATGAACGTATAAACGGGTATGTCGGCAGAAGTGGAGATGAAATACTTAAGGATTTTGACTTGATTGTGGCAGAGGCTGAAGCCAAATATGGGGGGGTATGAAGTTATTGTCTCCAGAAAAGCCGATGAAAAGCTTGTCAGTCACGTAAGATTCCTTGCCCAAGTGAGCATCCCTGCTTCCAAAGTATTGAGAAATGAGTTCTGTTCTGTTCTTGTTACGTTGAAGGATAATCCCTTCCAATTCAAACTGGAAGAGGATCTTGGATTACCTAGCGGAAAATACAGACGGGTTGTTTTCGCTAAAAGGTACAAGGCAGTCTTCTCCGTTTTTGAGAATAGCGTGTTTATTGATGCCATCATTGGTTGTTGACAATCAATGTGACTATGACATGCAGATTCAATACTTCTCCCTTATGCGCTCCCTCTCTCTGCTCAGGATGAAAATGCAGAGCATCCGTCTTCATTGAGTGCAGAAAAGGAATCGAGTATACTCCTTTCAAGGGGGGGAGAGAGATGAGCATACGCAACCTGAGAACTGAAGTTGTTACAGTATATATTATTATTGCAATCCTTTTTATGGGCACCTCCCTCATTGACTCCTATTTTGATCACCATATTGTCCGAAGGAATGGAGAGTTGCTTCAGAATTACGAACAAATAAACCAAGCAATTGTTGCTTACAACCACTCCAGCACATCATTCCGGCTTTATAACAGGAATAAAAATCTGCTTCACTATGAGGAATACCTGAAAAACTACGATGAGGTGGTACAACTGCTCACCAACCTCTCTGAAGCATTCAAGGAGAGTGAGCAAACAGTACTCTACTCACGTATCTCTCTGCATATGTTGCAAGAGCGACACCAGTTGATAGAGGACTACGTTAATTATAAAAGCAATAAGGCAACTCTCTCAGAGGACTATGAGTGGATTACGCTCATGGGAAACTACATCACCGGCTTTTTAGGAGATTTACTCTCTGCATATCTGGAAAGAATCAACCAACAGCACTCTGAAGCACTAAATCAGTTCAACACCTTCCAAGGCATCGTAAATGTACTGAAGATTGCCTTTTTGCTCATTCTAGCCTTTATACTCGAACGAATCGTGCATAAAAGCCGGCAAAAAATGCGGGAAGCAAGCCATGTAATGCAGGAGATCGGGAAACAGAATTTTGAGGTGGAAGATATAAGGCCCACCTCCTACGATGATATCAATGAATTCATCATAACCACCAATACAATGAAACGGGAAATCCATGAGCTCATTGCCCAAATTGAAACGTTCAGCCAACAGAAAATTGAACACGAACAACAAAAGCGCCTTCTTGCTGAAAGCCGTTTCAAGGAGCTACAGGTCCAAATAAATCCTCATTTCCTGTTCAATACACTGAGCATGATCATCCGTCATATCCAATCTGATGATAAGCAAACCAGCATCCGACTGGTCAAGGAAACCAGCTCATTGCTTCGTAGCAGTCTAAACAACAAGATGACCATCACGCTCGACGAAGAGCTGGAACTCCTGCGCTCCTATCTCTTTATCCAACAGCTCCTTTTGCAACAAAGAATAGATCTGGTCCTTGATATTCGTCGAGGATATGGGACCACCACTGCCTATGTACCTCCTTTGGTAATTCAACCTATCGTGGAGAATGCAGTCATCCATGGATTAAAAGATACCCGTTCAGGCGGTTTGATAGATATCCAAGTGGTAGAAAAGCAAGATCGATTCGAGGTTACAGTCGCAGACAATGGCATTGGCATGAATCCTGAGCTTCTCGCATCTGCTCTGCAGGAGAAAGAAGGACATGTTGGTTTGCACTCTGTCTACCAGCGCCTTTACCTGCTTTACCAACGTGAAGATGTCATGGAGGTCCAGAGCACACCCCCCCGCAAAGGCACCCGTGTCTTACTGCGTCTTTACAAGGAGGCGTCATTATCTACACCCTCATTCTAGCAGACGACAATAGTGTGGAGCGGACCTACCTAAGCTCGTTCATTCAGAAAAATTATCCCCCCCAAGACTTCCAAATCATCGGAGAAGCTCGCGATGGTTCTGAGGTATTGGAACTCTCAGAGAAAATGCAAGCTGACCTGTACCTATTGGATATCCATATGCCGAAACTCGATGGATTGGAAACAGCAGAACAACTGAGAGAACGACAGCCTCACGCTTCCATCCTCTTTATTACCAGCTATGCCGAGTTCTCCTATGTCAAGAAAGCTCTTCAGTTGGGTGTAGTCGATTATCTCCTCAAGCCTTATGATGATGCAGAACTCCAAGAAGCCATGGAGAAAATCCTGGGCACGCTTAATACACAACAAAGCAACATCACTCTGTCCAAAGGAGAAGGGGGGAGGTAACGCAACTCACTTTCCTAAAGCACCACCAATTCCTTGATAAAGTACTTCTGGACAATGAGAACTGGCATAATCCACATGCACTCCTTTTATACCAACGGGGGGGAAGACTGGATGCTTACAAATCAGTGGTCCTCTTTCCCTGTTCAAAAACATTAGCATCTGACAAGCTGTTGCAGATTATCAAGGGTATTTTCTGTAAGCGAAACCTCCATGCACTGCTTAGTGTCATGGGAGAAGAGGTTCTTCTCTTTCTCTTTGGGGGGGATCGAGTACGCGATTTCCAAGAATTGGAGACCAGTATCCAACGTGCTCGCTCTTTTCTTCGCGACGAGACAGGAATGGAGATATTTTCCGGACTCTCGTCTTTCTATACAGATACCCATTCACTCCTTGAAGCATATGAAGAAGCTACCTCCTTTCTCCTTCAGATTGCTCCTCCCTCCTAGCCTCTCACTTTGACAAAAACCAAAAAGGATATGAGCAGAGGTACCTCCAGGAAAAGCAAATAGTACATGCTATCTCATCACGCAAAGATCAAGAACTTCCAGCTCTTATCAATGGGTACTTGGAGACAGAAAATAATAAAGATCCAGACCGATACCTCCTGTTTCTCATATACATGACAAGAGCGGAAATTCTTGGGAAGGAAGCAGAAGCAGAGAAAGCATTTCTCTGCGACCTCTCCTCTCTAGAAAAATTTGAGGGCTCAACCTCTCAAGAATTTCTTCATTCAGTTGCCTTCGATGTTGCGCAGGCATTAGGTGAAGGAGGGTCATATCACAATGTCCATCTCGTGAGAAAAACAATTCGGTTTATCCAACAACACTATAAAGACAAAATCACTTTGCAGGAGATTGCTGACACCCTGGAAGTCAGCTACAGCCATCTGAGCAAGTGTTTCAAGCGGGTTGCAGGAACTTCCTTCAACGCCTTTCTTCTGGAAACCCGGATGGAAGAGGCAATTCACTTATTCAGCAGCACACCATTATCCATCGCAGAAATAGGAAAACAGGTTGGAATTGATGACCCCCCCTATTATTTTAGCAAGAGTTTCAAGAAATATTCTGGTGTCAGTCCACGAGAGTTTGTGGCAATGCATGCTTTGTCACGCGAGAACTCATGACAAATTTTTACAAATTGTGACAGGAAATTCCATTTCTCTCTCTGATAAGCGCTTATAGACTACAGAAAAAGACTTGGAGGTCATACATGAAAAAAAATGTTGCCTGTTCTTATGATTTTGGTTTTGCTCGGTGGAGCATTGTTCGCACAAGGTTCTGATGAGAAGGCAGAAAAAGCTCCTTCCCAGATTGTACTTCGTTATGGAGATGTAAACCCACTTGGACACGTACTCCTTGACTCTGCAGAGTACTTTGCAGACCAGGTGGCTGATTTGAGTGAAGGAAGAATCAAGATTGAGATTTACCCTTCCGGACAGCTTGGTGATGACAATGAAGTATACCAGGCCATGCAAATGGGTGCTGTAGACCTGTACCGCGGTAACGCTTCTTCCATGAGCGACTTCGGTAAGATGCAGGTAACTGCTCTCGCACTCCCTTACATCTTCCGCGACCGTAACCATTTCTGGTCTGTATGTGCAGGAGATCTCGGTGATGAGATTCTCTCTGACATCCAGGCATCTGGTTCCCGAATGGTTGGTCTTTTCTACATGGATGAGGGTGCACGTAACTTCTTCACCACTGACGATCCTGTCACCAAGATTGAGGATTTGAAGAACCTCAAGATCCGTGTTCAGAGCAGCCAGTTGATGCTCGACACTGTCTCTGCCCTGGGTGCAAACCCCCCCACCCCCCCGATCGACTATGCTGAGCTGTACACTGCTTTGCAGACAGGTGTTGTTGATGGTGCCGAGAATCCACCAGCCAGCTACTTCTCCAACAAGTTCTATGAAGTGGCTCCCTACTACGTACTCGATGGTCACACATTTAGCCCTTCCATCGTCCTGATGAGCGAAATCGTCTGGAATCGCTTGAGTGATGCTGATAAGGATGTACTGATGAAGGCTGGACAGCTCACTGAGGAGTACAACCGAAAGGCTATCGAAGCTGCCGACCAGAAGGCTTACGACAACCTGAGAGAAGCTGGTGTTGAAATCACAAACCTCACCGATCCTGAAAAGTGGTCCAATGCAATGGACAGCGTGTATGCAAAGCATGGTGCTGACTACATTGATACCATCAACAAGGTCAAGGCTATCAACTAGTTTGATATCACTCCACGAAAGAGTCCGGGGGGGACCTATGTTCCGGACTTTCGACCTATGGGAAGGAAACATTCATGAAAAAGATTCTGGAAACAGTCTTTCACTATGTGGAGGTGGTTTGCAAGGTACTGATGATCATCCAGGTCATCGCCGTCTCTATCGTAGTTATTGGAAGACAGGTATTCAGCAAGACCCCCCCGCTTGGGAGAAGAGATTACTCTCTTTGCCCTCGTTTGGGTTGCAATGTTGGGTTCAGTTATCCTGCTGAAGAATGATGGACATATCTCTGTTACCGCTTTTGACCAGTGGCTCCCCCCCAAAAAAGTTATTCGGGTTTTGGATCTCATTTCATACCTATTCCTGATGTTCTTTGCCGTTATGATGGTTTTCTACGGTTTCAAATTGATAGAGCTGACCAGCCGTAATGTGTTGCCTGCATTACAAATAAAGTCCAGCTGGCTTTATGCCTCTGTCCCCCCCATTTCCTCAATTGGTATGATCCTTATCTTGATTGAGAAGATCTATCTTCTCCTTCGTCACAAAGACCCAATACTCAGCTAAGCAAGGGAGTTAGAATACTATGGTCAATCTTACTACAGCATCTATCCTGCTTATCGGCAGTTTCTTGCTCTTTATTTTCTTACGGTTTCCCATTGCTTACTCACTGGGAATTTCATCAATACTCACAGCAATCTATCTTCGCATGCCGGTTGAAATTGTCGCTCAGAATATCGTAAGGGGGGGTATCAATGCATTCTCATTGATGGCAGTTCCCTTCTTTATCATCGCAGGCGACCTGATGAGCAGTGGTGGTATCGCCACACGGTTGGTCAAGCTTGCTGATGCACTGGTCGGTTGGATGCGTGGAGGCTTGGCGATTGTAAACATCGTCGCATCCATGTTCTTCGGAGGTATATCGGGCTCATCAGCTGCAGATACTGCATCCCTTGGCCCAATACTCATCCCTATGATGAACAAGCAAGGATATGACAATGAATTCTCAACTGGCATTACCTGTGCTAGTTCCGTACAAGGTATGTTAATTCCTCCAAGCCACAACATGGTCATCTATGCAATGGTTGCAGGAAGTGTCTCTGTTGGAGCGCTATTCTTGGCAGGGTTTGTCCCAGGGATGATCCTTGGCATTGCTTGATTATCTATAGCTTGATAATTTCCAAGAAACGTAATTACCCCCCCAAAGGGGGGGATAAATTCCATATCAAGGCGGCCTGGAAAGCATTCAAGGAAGCTGTATGGGGGGGACTTATCACCGTTCTTATCGTGGTAGTAGGTGTTATCAGTGGATTCTTCACCGCTACGGAAGCAGCAGGACTCTCTGTACTCTGGGCATTCTTTGTCACGTTCTTCATCTACAAGGAAATTCCCTTGAAGGAGTTCTGGACTATCCTGGGCCGCTCTCTCAAGACCGTTGCAATGGTTATGATCATCATCGGCACGTCGGCTGCCTTCGGTTGGCTTCTTGCATACCTGAAAGTACCCGAAATGGTGGCTGGAGGAATTCTGGGAGTTACTCAAAATCCAATACTTGTGTTGTTGATCATTAACTTCATTCTCCTAATCTTTGGGATGCTGATGGACATGGCGGCCATTATCACGATCACCACACCAATCCTCCTTCCAATCGCAGTACAAGTTGGAATGGATCCGGTTCACTATGGAGCAATGATGGTCCTCAATCTGGGAATTGGAGTACTCACTCCCCCCCCGGTAGGGACCACACTATTCATTGGTTCAGCCATTTCAGGACTCAAGATTGAACGGCTTGCCAAGAGTATGATCCCTATCTATATCGTCATGATTGTTACCTTACTTCTCATCACACAATTCCCTGCATTCACCATGACCCTTCCTGCGCTTCTTATGTAGCAAACAGAACTATATAGTAAGGAAAGGCTGCTGCAACGATGATTGTGGCAGCCTTCTTTTATCTAAAAGCACTACCTTGTTTAATCTCTTAAACAAGACACAAATCCTGTCCAACAGCTCGCAAATTTTCTATTTTGTTGACCAAGTAGAGAAAATTCTCTGCCTTGCCTTCTAAAAGCTTTGACAAGCAAGGGTTTTTTTTAATAGTATAGATGATATATCATCTATATAATAAGGAGTACACCATGCATGAACCATTATCGCACTATATGAGAGTTGGCCTCATTCACTTCATGGCATATCCAGTGAGCAACGGAAAAGGGCCGGTAGCTGAAACCTTCAGAAACATATGTCTGGATCCCTTCTTTGAAGTAGCAGAAATTACCTGGATACAGGACTGAAGTACGGGCACAAGTCAAACAGATGAAAGAGGTCTCACACCTCTCAGTCACCTTTGGAGCACAGCCATGCCTCCTCTCCCAGAAGATGAATATCAATGACCTTGATGAACAGAAACGGAGGAAAGCCCTTCAACAGCTGAAAGACAATGTTGATGAAGCCTACGAGATGGGGGGGGCAACCGCTCTTGCCTTCCTAAGCGGACCTTATGCACAGGAAACACAAGAAGCGTCATACAAGGCACTTGTCTCTTCAACAAAAGAACTCTGCGCCTATGCTGCTTCAAAAGGATCTTTGAAAATTGCCCTTGAAGTGTTTGATTACGACATAGACAAGAAAAGTCTCATTGGACCAGCTGACTTGGCTTCCCGCTTCGCTAAAGAAATTCGCCAGGACTACCCTGAGTTTGGACTCATGGTTGACCTGAGCCATATCCCACTCCTGCATGAAACCATTGAGGAATCACTTGATCCTGTGAAGGAGTACATAGTGCATGCCCATATGGGCAACTGTGTAATGAAAGATCCCTCACTGCCAGGGTATGGGGGGGATCAACACCCCCCCCGCTTTGGATTCCCAAACAGTGAAAACGACGTAGAAGAACTAGCCGCTTACTTGGAGTATCTGCTTTCAATCGGTTTCCTGAATAAAGAGAACAGGCCAGTTGTCAGCTTCGAGGTAAAACCACAAGAGGGAGAAGATCCTGAATTGGTCATTGCGAACGCCAAACGAACGCTGCTTCGCGCTTGGGCTCATGTCACAACCAAAGATTAACTAGAAATATCTCCGGTTTGGCCTTATCATGGTAACGATACCTGAAGGAAGAAAAGGATGAGCAGATGATACGTAAAAGCGACCAATTGTACCAAACAGCAGCAGAAAAGGCTTATGAAGCGATAAGCGAAAAGATTATCAGCGGAGAATATGAGCCAGGAAAGCGATTGGTCCGTCGTCAGCTCGCTCAAGAGCTCGGCATGAGTGCAATTCCCATCCTAGAAGCAATGAAACGCCTTGAACAGGATGGTTTGATCGAGTACCGGGCCCATTGGGGGGGCTCCATTGTCACCATTCCTACCATCGAACGTGTCATGGATATGTTTACCATGAGAGAAGCCCTTGAATGCCAAGTTGCGAGAATACTCTCGGTCAAAGCCACTGAAGAGCAACAAGAACAGCTCATCTCCTTGGCAAAAGAGTTGGATAAGGTCCGCTACGAAGCACCTGACGCAGAATCGATAAGTGATCTTCATATTCGCTTTCACTTACAGATGGCAGAATTCACTGGCTTCCCTTCATTGCTGGCAGGATTACAGAAAAACAACTTCCAGTGGCTGATCTTCAATGCCACAAGGTCCAGGAGGCTACGGGCTAATATCCAACCATATTGGCATACAACCCTCCTGGAGCAAATTTTCCAACATGACCCCCCCGATCACGCAGAGAAAAAGATGCGGGAACATATCTACGATGCATACAACCCCCCCATTCTGGAGGACCTGCAGCAGATTCACTAATTCATTGTTACCTATACGATGAAGATAGCTGGTACTCTCGGTACCTATGAGAACATAGATGCTCAAGCTTGGTTAGGAGCCCAACCAAAAATTAATGGTTGGGCAAATTCATAATGTTCTATCAATAACTGCTGATTCAATCGCAACAGGTTTTGCAAGGATATTTTGTACACTTACAAACAAATCTCCATACTATTGAGATGAGGGCAATCTTGATAGTATTCACTGTTTTTCAAGCTAGCTGACAGATTGCGATCGATACATAAGTGATACGGATTATTTTCGTTGACAGCTGAAGATATACATGATATATCATATATATCTTATATTTTCTCAAAAGGAGTTGTCATGAAAAGCAAAACCCTAAGAACCAGTGTTGTTGTTCTTGTATTAGCACTGTTCTCAAGCTGGAGCTTATTTGCTGCTGGGCAGGCAGAAACCACAAAAGTTGCAGATCCGAGTAGTACCTACCCTTCAAGCCCTATCCAGATTATCGTTCCCGTAGGTGCCGGTGGTGATACAGACCTCAATGCCCGTCTTTTCTCACGCTATTTGGAAAAGGAACTGGGACAGTCCCTTGCAGTTGTCAATGTCTCTGGTGGCGGTGGAACACTGGGCATGCAGAGAGTTCTTGACTCCAATCCCGATGGCTATACTGCCCTGTTCTTCCACGGCGAGGCTATGATCCCCCCCAAGATTGCTGGTTTGGTTGATTTTGGAATCGAAGCATTCGAAATGGTAGGTATTGGCGTACTTGACAATACCACAGTACTTGCAACCCACCCTGCATGCCTTTCCAGACACTGCCGGAGTTCATTTCCTATGCAAAGGCTAACCCAGGCGAAGTGGAATTTGGAATGATGACCGGTGGCTATCCTCACCTGGTAGGTATTGTATTGGAAGAGGAAGCTGGGATCGATTTGAACCTCGTTGATGTTGGTGGTAATGCTGCCAAGACCGTTGCCTTGATGGGAAGAAAAACTGAAGTGATCAACACTCAGTATGGTCTTACCCTGGACTATTTCAATTCAGGTGATTTCGTGGTTCTAGGTCTTACCAGCAAGGAACGCAACCCCCCCTTATTCCCTGAGGTTCCAACCACAGCAGAACAAGGTCTGGATCTTGAGTTCAACAAGTTCTTCTTCGTTGGAATGCCCGAAGGAACGCCTAAAAGCATCGTAGACAAGTTCTCTGCTGCCATGAAGCGTGTCGTTGAGAATCCTGAATATCAGGCGGAAGCAGAAAAATACTTCGTGACTCCCACCTATATGAATCCTGAAGATGCCACTGCACATGCACAAGAGGTATTTGAGTACTTCTCCAAGTACCAGGATCTCTTTAGAGGTTCTTCACGATAACAAGTCAGAGCCAAGATGCAAGGTACCACAAAATGGTGCCTTGCATCCTTATGAAAGGAATCTCTCATGAACAGAAAAACCCTTGGCCTAGGAGTCTTTAGCATACTCTTTGGCATCTTTATTTTTATACTTAGTCTTAGTATTCGAGATTTTGCAGCTGTTGGGGGGGTAGGTGCGAAATTTTTCCCACGAATCGCTAGTTTAGGATTCGTCATCCTCGGGCTAATCTTCATCGCAGAACAAATCAGGGTCCGAATCCAGATGAACGCTCATGATAATCCAAGCGAAAAACCTCAATTTACATTCACCATTAACCCTGCTGTTTTTCCATGCTGCTGTTGGTGGGCTATGTAGCTGCGATCAGTTTCCTGGGATATATCATTTCATCTGTCATCTATATCTACTTCCAGATTTTAATACTCAACAGAAGAAAACCAATGCATCATCTACGCTATGTCATTATTGCAGTAATCAGTTCAGCGACATCCTACTTTTTGTTTGTGCGGATTTTTGGGGGGGTAATGATTCCTGCAGGATTGCTGGGATAAGGAGAACATATTCATATGATTATTGAAGGAATTATGTCAGTTTTAGGCCTGCAAACCATTCTCTTGGTATTTGGAGGTACTGTACTTGGGATACTCTTTGGTTCTATCCCGGGTATCACCGTAACCATGGGGGGGGTCGCTCTCTTTCTACCTGTTACGTTTAGCATGACTCCTGTAAACGGGCTATCACTACTGATGGGACTGTATATTGGTGGAACCAGTGGAGGGCTCATATCGGCAATACTCTTAAGCATCCCAGGCACGCCCGCATCAGTGTGTACCTGTTTTGATGGCACTCCGATGGCCAAAAAAGGAGAAGCTGGCAAGGCGCTTGGCCTGGGCATTGTATTCTCCTTCCTTGGTGGTATCTTCAGCTTGGTTGTGCTCTATTTCATCTCCCCCCTGTCTTAGCAAAAGTCGCTTTGAATTTTGCTTCCTATGAATATTTTGCAATTGGTATATTCAGCCTAACCCTGGTCTCAACCATGTCGGGAAAATCGCTTGCAAAAGGACTATTCAGCACACTCCTAGGTTCTCTTTTACCTTCATCGGTATGGCACCCATTACTGCATTCCCAAGATTTACCTTTGGGGGGGTGAGAGCACTCAATGGTGGTATCAGCTTACTCCCTGCACTCATTGGACTCTTTGCTGTATCTCAGCTATTTGAGGAAACTGAAGTTGGGAATAAGGTTATTGATAGACCAATCGCTCCCAAGATCAAGGGTTTCGGATTTTCATTGAAAGAATTCTTGGCACAGAAATACAACTTCTTGAGAAGCGCAGTCCTTGGAACCGGAATTGGCATCTTACCCGGTCTTGGTGGTGCTATCTGTTCAGTGGTTAGCTATGGGATAGCGAAAAAGCAATCAAAAACACCAGAGCTTTTTGGTACTGGTTCATCAGAAGGTCTGGTTGCAAGCGAAACAGCCAATAATGCTTCCACAGGAGGCGCCCTGGTACCTTTGATGACACTTGGAATTCCTGGCGACAATACCACAGCAATACTCTTGGCTGGGTTTATGATTCATGGAATAACCCCCCCAGGTCCACTCCTATTCGAAAACAACGGTGTCTTGGTGTATGGGATATTCACAGCGTTAATGCTTGCAAATATATTCATGCTGATCAGTTCATTCGGTGGCATGAGAATCTTCGTTAAGATTCTCGCAGTTCCAAAGCATGTATTACTTCCCATCGTCCTGACACTCTGTGTCTTTGGTTCATATGGGTTGAACAATCGTATGTTTGATGTCTGGACCATGCTTTTCTTCGGTATCCTAGGGTTCATCATGAAGAAGTTTGAAATCCCAAATACTCCTTTGTTGCTTGGATTCATCCTTGGGCCAATAATTGAAACTGAGCTTCGTCGGGGGGGTTTGATGCGTAGTAAAGGTAGCTTCCTACCCTTCTTCACTGAGCCGATAAGTGGCGTCATCATTACGCTTACCATTCTTATAGTAATCGTTTCGGTTATGCAAACTGTTCGCCAACAAGTCAAAAAAACGACAATCTAACATATAAAAAAAGGACACACTATGGAAAAATTTGTTTTAACTGACCCTAAAAGTCTTGCTTACTGGGAAAAAACTGCTGATCTAGTCGATCAGTTCATCGACATTCCCCCCCTCAACTATCGTCAGAGTGGGCACCCTGGGGGGGGTTCTCGCTCCAAAGTCCACATGCTACTTTCCCTGATGCTTAGTGGTGCAATGCGCTGGGATATCAGAGATAGTGACAAACGTTTCTCTGATAAATTCATCCTTGGCTGCGGTCACACCATACCCCCCCTTGTCTACGCTACCCTTGCCGTGCTGAATGAAGCACTCAGGATCAAGTATGAAGAGACAAAGGATCCCAAGTACCTGGTCAAGGGAGGAAGCGAGAGAACCCTGCTCTGGGAAGACCTGCTTGGATTCAGGCACCATGGAGGACTCTCCGGACATGCTGAGGCAACAGGAAAGACCTCCTTCCTGCAGACCAACACTGGGCCCTCCGGACATGGAACACCTGTAGCAGCGGGAACCGCATTTGCCCTAAAGAGAGCCGGTGCCGGAGAAGTACAGGTATTCATCTTTGAGGGAGAGGGTGGACTTACCCCCCCGGGAGCAACTCATGAGACACTCAACACTGCTTGGGGGGGACTGGCCTTGGACAACCTGCACTTCCTGGTTGACTGGAACGACTATGGCATCGATGGTCATGCCACGAGCAGTGTAGTCGCAGGAACCCCCCTGAAGACTGGTTTGCCCCCCCTCATGGCTGGAGAGTATGTGGTACCGAACAAGGCTCTGACTTCGCTTCGGTAACCGAGGTACTGAAAACCCTTATTGCCGCTGATGAGCAGGAGAAACGCCCATCGATGGCTTGGTTCAAGACCCGTAAGGGAAGAGGCTACGGAAAGTATGATGCAGCCAGCCATGGCGCTCCTCATGCAATGAACAGCGCTGCCTATTGGGAACTGAGAAAGTCTTTTGCCCAGAAGTATGGCGCCAAGTTTAGTAACGTTGATGGCTCTGCTCCATCAGATGACAAAGCACTACAAGAGGAATTCCGTTCCAACCTAGAAGCAGTAGTCGCTGTCATGAGAGAAGATGCTGATTTTACCTCCTACCTTGCTGATCGCTTGGTGGAGATCGGAAACTCTGTACCTGAAACACTCCCTACCTATCGCTTACAGGATAGCTCCCCCCCCTTTGATGACCCACAATTCTGGGATGCAACGACTTACCCAGAAAGCCTGTGGGCAAAACCAGGTGAGAGCAAAGCAAACAGGGCTGCCATGGGTGCTTGGGGGGCTCTTACATCAATGCACTGGGAAGAAAACAGTACAATCGCCCGCTCTTCCTTGCAGCCTCTGCAGATCTCAGCGGTTCGACAAACCTTTCTGGTTTTGGCTCTGACTGGGAAGACACGAAAGGATATGGTTGGTATGAACGTGTCGGCAGTGATGAGGGAGTTATGGCTCCAACTGAGATTACCGAATTCACCAACGCGGGTATCATGGCCGCTGTTGCAGGCTTGAACTTGAGCGGCTCCCCCCCCAAGACCTCCTTTGATGGGTTCTACGGGGGGGCTGTTTCCACTTATGCTTCCTTCTCCTACCTGAAATATGGTCCGATGCGCCTGTTCAGTCAGTACGCACAAGACAGTGATGTCAAAGTGGGAAAGGTGCTGCTGGTTGGTGCACACTCGTCCTGAGACGGCCGATGACAGCAGAACCCACTTCGGGATTTTCTCGGTAGGAGTACATCAACTGTTTCCAAAAAAAACCATATGATCACGCTCCACCCCCCCTGGGATTACAATGAGGTACCGGTACTGCTGGCTGAAGCATTCAAGAGTGATATCCCAATTATCTCTCTATTTGTCACCCGTCCTGCATACCCCCCCATTCCTGATCGTGAAAAACTCGGCATACCCTCTCACTTTGCAGCAGCAAAGGGAGCATATACCTTAAGGATTATGAGAAAGGAAAAGAGAGAGGTGGCACCTTGTATGTACAAGGGACCAGCGCTGTACACAGCATTCTCTCCCTCCTCCCTGTCCTGAAAGCGAAGCAGCTGAATGTGAAGATTGTTTGTGTTACCAGTACTGAGTTATTTGCAATGCAAGACGCAGCCTATCGCGAGACAATCATATCACCTGCAGATCGTGTAGACTCTACCTTTATAACCACGCAGGCAAAGCGGACCATGGCAGACTGGGTATTCAACTCACTCAGTGAGCAGTACTCACTCTCCAGTGACCATGATGACCGCTGGAGAAGCGGCGGCAATCTGGATGAAGTGCTTGATGAAGCACACATGAGTCCAGAGTGGGTTCTCAAGTATGTTGAGCGCTTCGCTTCAGAAAGGCCTGAAAGGATGTCGCAACTCACAAATCAGCTCAACCAGGCGTTGGGCAAATAATAAGGATTTAATATGGCTGTAAAAGAATTACGAAGCGGAGAAGCAGTAGTAGGTACCATGATTCGCATGGTTCGTAACCCTGGGATTGTCTTGCTGGCAGCAAATGCCGGTCTCGATTTCATCATGTTCGACATGGAACATGGCGCTTTCAATTTTGAGACCATTGCAGACGCTGCTTCAATGGCAAGGACCCGGGGGGGTATAGATTGCTTTGTACGAGTTCCTGAGCTTTCAAAGGGAAATGTTTCTAGGTGCTTGGACTGCGGGGGGGTTACCGGCATCATGGTACCCATGATCAGGAATGGAGAAGAAGCACAGAAGCTTGCCAATTGGGCAAAGTTCGCTCCCATAGGAGAACGAGGTCTGGGAGGCAATGGTGCTCACACTGGGTATCTGGATGCTTCCAAGGATCCTCTCGCCTTCATGGAAGAGGAGAACAAGAAGATCCTGACCATAGCACAGATTGAATTGAAAGAAGCAATCGACCATATTGATGAGATTGCCTCTGTAGAGGGAATCGATGCACTCTTGATCGGACCGGCTGACCTTTCCAACTCCTATGGTATCAGCGGACAATTCAACCACCCAATCATGGATGAAGCAATCCAGAAGGTTGCTGATGCAGCAAAGAAGCATGGGAAGGTATTCGGCTTCCACGCTGGAGAAGCACTCACCAGAAAGTGGATCCCCCCCTCTGGCCTGAAACTCAGGATGAGCAATATGGATATCAATCTTTTGGCAAATGCCATGAAAGAGATTAATTCTCTGAGAGACTAGTTAAAGACTCTAGGGTACAGAGAAAGCTGCTTTGCTTCCATGCAAGGCAGCTTTCTTGTTGCTATGTCTTGAAACTTGCTAGTTCATGAAATGACTCTTGCATTTTGATAGCGTTAAAAGACAGGAGGTCGCCCAACTGGACGACCCCCCCCTGCAATACA
>JDSH01000185.1_pt1 | contig 18543 bp, 24 predicted proteins | sample 199451 | NCBI WGS metagenome assembly JDSH01 (sample SAMN02584198, study PRJNA231836) | bioreactor metagenome | isolation source: continuous culture bioreactor electron acceptor NO2- transfer2 day 38 after... | place: Germany: Bremen | reverse complement strand
TTATCAAAGGTTGCTTGATCGGAAAGTGGAGCAATCCCAAACTGACTAATGTTGCTTCCTGCAGCAATGCTGCCCATTATTCCTATCTCATAGAGCGTCTTTCCCTCACAAAATCCAACCAGGACTGCAGCAGAGCTGCTGTTCCCTGCGCCAGTAGGATCGACCAATGCATAACTGAAGTCTGAAGGAACTGAGACAATCTCATCTTTGGCAATCATCAAGGCACCTTGCTTTCCTCGACGATAAAACACCAAGGGAATACCTAGTCCCCCCCTAAGCCTCTCAATAACTGCCTGCTCATCTTCCCCCCCATACAAGGCATGGGCTTCACTCCTGTTCAGTGATAGAATTTCTACCTGCGATGCAATGCTCTCAACCAAGCCCAAACTACCTGGTTTGGCAGAACTTGCAGACAGCTCCCAAAGCAATGAGAATCCATATTCTTTCTTCAACGAAAACAGGGCTTCCCAGAAGGCACTATCTTCAGCTTCCTTGAAAAGATAAGCACCCTTTGCCTCAGATAGAGGGACTTCCAATTCATCGATGCCTGCAACAAAAAGTTCATAGTGATTCTTCCCATACACAGGGTCTCTATACGCTCCCCCCCATCCTCCTGATAATTCACTATTGTCTTTGGGGGGGTTTCCGCATGAACGTTGAACATACAAGAATCAGGAATGTTATGTTTCTCGAAAATTGGCTTTAATGTTTCGCTGAAATCCTTGCCCTTTCCACAACAGAGCCCGACCGAAGGATGCCAAAGCCTGGCACCCGCGTATGCGTACAACCCTGCTCCTCCTCCAGCCTCCACGACACTGGAATTTCCTGGAAAATGGATTTCATCAACCACTGCCGTTGAAATGATTATATATTGCATCTTCCTAACACCTCTCAATGATGAAATCTCGGGCGACCATGGTTCCCTCATCGATAATGTAGCCAGCGCCCCCCCCGCATTGTAGCGAATCGTCAATGCATTCCATGATCAGCTTGCCATCTATCCAGACGGAAAGGGCAGGCCCATCAGCTTCAACGACTACGTTATAGAGCCTATCTTGCTCGTATGAGAAAGGTACTTCTTTCAGCAACGTACAATTTCCATGGTTCTGATAAACAAGACTCAAGGTAGAAGCACCTTCAAATTTGAGTGCATAGTGAATCTGTAGACCTTTGCTTCGGAATACCACCCCCCCAGCTGATTCATGCAGACTGAATAGCAGGTTTGTAGTGAGTCGATAATCTGTCCAATCCTGGGTCCCTATGGTTACCACCCCCCCTCCCTTCTCGGATGCTGATACAATAGGTATGAAGGAAGTCTGCGGCAAACTGTTTTGCTGACCCAACCCAGGACTGGAACCAATAAGGACGCGTTTCCCAGATTGATGAAAGCATCATTCCTTCCTGCGCAAATCGCTTTGGAGTGTTTGACCATGAAATAGATTTCACAACAAGCGAGTCATTTTTCTGTGTTGTCTCTATTCGCAATCCAAAGCGGAATATGGGCATCCCCCCCTTCAATGAAGGAACTTCTATAACGATTTGCTGATACCCTTTTTTCAACTGCAATCGCTGCAAATCAAGTGGCTCCACTTGTTGTTCACGTGTATAAAACAGTACATAAGGAGTAACCAAGAGCCCTTCATGTGCACATGCCAGTTTCAGTGTAATCTCTTGTCCCTCATAAAGTGTTGGACTTGCAATGGTAGAAAAGTTTTTAGCCAGTTCATTGAAATCAAGAAACGTTGGTGTTGAGATAGCGACAGGACATTGTGCAGAAGAAACTGCAATATCCAACCCCCCCTCTCCCTTTTCATTTGAAATTGTTGCCAAGCCCCCCCCTCCACATAGGGACAGGCAGTAAAGCCTTGTGAGCTTCCAGGGAATGAGAAAGAGAATCGGTCATCCTGCTTTTTCCCCCCCTCGATTGCATGGAGGATCATCTCACTTTGGCTTACAGCATCAGTAACACAGCTACCACCATCAGCGGTCACTACCAACATCCGGTCGGCAACCTCTTCACGCAGGAAAGGTTTCTCATTGATTCCTTCCAGTCCAAGCCTGATTCCATTCAAGCAACCTACATTTCCAGCATTACAGTCAGTGTCCCATGCAGCACTACTTGCAATAGTGATCGAGCGATGAAAATCATCACCCCCCCCAAGCAATAAGGAAGCCAGAACCATTGCATGGTTTGGAATGATGTGGCAGGGTCCACTAAATTTTTCATATCCGTACAATGCATCGATAGTCTTTCTCGCTTCACGCCAGTTTCCAGGATGTTTGCTACAGATGGAGCGAACATCATCAATGACTTTCAGGAGATATGGGCTTGTTACAAAGCGGAGATTCCTATCAATGAGTTGATCAATATCACGAATAGAGAAAGCATCGGCTTCCATCGCTCCCAGAAATGCGGCTGCTTCAACGGCGAGCCCATCGTGGCTGACACGGGCCGCTTCCCGTACCAGGTGGCTTGCCCTCTCTGGGTCGTTTGGATGCATCATGGCAAAGGCATCAATGAAGATCTGTGCACCAATTTGCTCACTCAAGGTTTTTCCATTGAGTTTCATGCTTCCGCTCTCTGGAGATTGGATACCATTCTTGAGACGAAGATACGCCGTATGTTCGGTGGAACGTCCGAGGCCACCCCCCCACCAGAGGATGGTCTTGTCCTCAATGATATAATTCAGCCAACTCTCCCCCCCGACCATTCGGCTGCTAAGCTGTTCAGGGAAGTCGTGGTCAGCTACCGAACGAAAAAACCCGAAGGTTCCGCTGATATCATCATCTGCAACAATAAGGGGGGGAATGCCCAAATCACTGGCTACATAGCGGTCAACTTCTCCAAAACGGTCCTGGATGGCTTGATAAGACCATCCTTCAACCGGTCGGCCCAAGTATACCCCCCCTATGATCTTTCCAAGTACTCCTGCATATATTTTATTCCGCATTACTGTGTCCATTATGTATTATCCTTTTCTTGGCTTACCGTAAAACCATCAATGAGCACCGCTCCGGTATTCACAACAAAACCTGCAGCTCCCTTGAGATAGGTTTTATCAACGGCTTTCAGCACTACTTTTCCGTCCACCATCATTGTCAATTGGTCCTGATACGCAGAGAAAGAGAGTTGGTAGGTTGTGTCGATTGGATAAGGCCCATCTGATTCTGCGAGAACGGCCTGTACTGAGTCCTGTTGTTTCACAATTCTCGCTTTTCCATCCTGAATCAAAGCCGCATAGTACCGCCGGTGTCCCCCCCGACTGCGAGCGACAAGTCCTGATCCTTCCTGTTGCATGATGGTCAGTGTACTCTGCACGGTATAGTCATCCCAATCCTGAGTACCAATGGTGACCACACCATGCTTTTCTGGGTGTGAAATGGAAAACGTGGTGGTGTAATCTGGGTAGAAATTCTTTGCACTACTCATGAAACTTTTCAACCAGATTGTATCGGTAGTCCATGGTGTTAGTAACGGGGGGGACATCTCGTACGACCGTGGGAGTGAAAAACGCTTCGGAGCACCGCGCCAATCCATCTGTCGAATAATGACTGAACCATCAAGACGCTTGCAGCTGGTTAGCTCAAGTCCAATTCGGTATATGGGGGGGAACCCATTGGTGTCTGGGATTTCCCAACGCAGCACCTGTTCTCCCTTCTTCAATTGCGTGGCTTCAGAAGTAGCAAGAAGCAACTTCCCATCATCCTGGTAGTACTGGATATAGAGCGAGGCAACCGGGTTTTTATCCTGTTCACAAACGAGGGTTGTTGAAACGCATTGACCGCTGTAGAGGGTGGGGGGGGAAGCCATGACTTCAAAATAGCTTGTACCATCCTTGCCTTTCGGCATCAAATCTGTGAAGGTTTCAACACAGGAGCGAGCAATCGTTCCCTTTGCAAGATTACGATAGGAAAGACGCAGTCCTGGCGTACCTGTCGTTTGCAGAGTGTTTTCCAAGGAACAGAGAGTCTGCCGCATCCCCTTCCCCCCCCGGAGCGATCATGAAACCCTGCAGGCTTCCAGGAAAAGCAAAGTTGAACCGACATTCCTTATCTTTGGGATTTAGTTTGTATAGAGCATCACTCATAGCAATCAGGGATTGGGCCTCTTGAACAGCGTCACTGATGCAGGATCCACCGTCTGCTGTAACCACGAGCATCCTGTCAGCAACCGGTGTTCTAAAGTCTGCTCCTGCCTCAATACCCTCCAAACCTAGTCTGATACCATTGAGACAACCAACATTCCCGGCATTGCAATCAGTATCCCACCCTGCAGAAACCGCGATGGAAATACTCTTCTGGAAATCATCACCGCCCATGAGCAGTGCCATCAAGACAACAAGATGATTGGTAACCATCGGGCAATTACCCAAATACTTGTCATAGCCATGATATTTGGCTATCCAGGAACGTACTTCTTTCCAGTCGGAAGCCAAAGCGCAGCATTCCCTTATTTCTGTGACCAAGTGCTTCAAAAGGTCGCTCTCTACATAGCAAAGCGCAGACTCAATCAATACATCCATTCTCTTCTCTGAGAATGCCAGGGATTCCATTACAGCCAGGAATACTGCTGCTTCCACAGCAATCCCATCATGGCTCACGCGGGCAGCTTCGCGCGCAAAATAAGCGGTCTGCTTCGGGTCATTCGGGCAAACCAGTGCCCAGGAGTCAATGAAAATCTGAGCCCCCCCTATCTGGGTTGCCATCGACTCCCCCCCATTCTCAGCAATGCTGCCACTACGCGGTGCATCGATTCCCTGTTTCAGTCTCAAGTATGCTGTATGCTCGGTTGAGCGGGACAAGCCACCCCCCCACCAGAGAATCGTCTTGTCCTCTACGATATAGTTCAGCCATCCGTGTCCAATTTGTTTACTGGTGATCTGTGCATCACAACCATGATCAGAGAGTGAGCGAATGAATGCAAAGGTTCCACTGATATCATCATCGGGGGGGACAATGAGAGGTGCTTTCGTAATGTCATTTACATAGTAGGCTATCTCACCGAACGTTTCTCTGATTTTCTCGTAGGTCCATCCTTCTACTGGACGCCCTAGGTATACGCCAATGATTTTTCCAACCACACCGGCATATACTTTTTCTCTTGTAGCAATATCCATATGTTGTATCCTTACAATGTATTTTCTAACCTTTCACAGACCCAGAGACCAAACCATCGATGAAGAGACGTTGGACACTAAGGAAGAAGGCAAGGATGGGTACGATCATGATGACTGCACCAGCCATCATGGCTCCCATGTTCTGCGTGAATGTTCCATTCATAGCCAGGTACCCAAGTGTTGCATTTCTGTTTTTTTGTTTGTAGGAATGTGGAGGTCATTAGGTATTCATTCCAGCTCATTAGCCCAACGATGATGGCAACTGTAACCAACCCCCCCGGGCTAACGACGGGCAGCATAACCTTGGTGAATATCTGAAACGAACTTGCTCCATCTATACGCGCCGCCTCTTCCATTTCCTTTGGAATCTTCAGAAAATAGGTCCGCATCAAGAACACTGCAGTTGGCATATAGAGTGCTGCATGCAACACACCCACCACATTCAGATTACCCAAGAGCCTGAGCTTTGAAAGTGCTGAATAGAGGCTGAACATAAACAGCTGGATGGGAATGGTCATCGCTACCATGAAGTAGACGATCAGAAAAGGAATGATTTTAATCCGGTTCTTCGCCATGGCATATGCCATGGTGGAAGAACAAAACAAGATCACCACGATTGCCGTTCCGGTGAGGATAATACTGTTTATAAAGCCCTTCGCAAATTCTCCCCCCCATCTCCAGGCCATCGTAAAATTGGTCATATTGAAACTTTCGGGAAGATTAATGGGATTCTCCACGATCATGATGTGCGCCTTCATGCTGTTGACTGCCACAAGATAGAAAGGAGCCACGGAAATCAGCGCGAAAAAAAAGAAGTATCAGATGGTACCAACCGAATCGTTTTCGTTTGTTGAGTTTATCAATGGTCATTCCAATTCCTCCCCCCCCGACTTAGGCGGACATAGATGGAAGCAGCAAGGAGACCAAACATGGACATAATGAATGCAACTGCTGCGGCTTTGCCGGTCTGGAACGTAGTAAAGTAGCTGTTCGCATAGGTGCTGAGCATTTCTGTGGCACGTGCTGGGCCACCTCCAGTAAGCAAGTACACATAGTCAAAGGTCATGAAGCTGAAGATGATGATCATAATGAACATAAGTTTCATAGTTGTCTTGATATTGGGATAATAGATGTACTTGAACTGTTGCCAGAAAGAACAGCCTTCTAGAACAGAAGCTTCAATCTGATCTTCAGGTGTTTGTCGTAGTGCTGCAAAATAGACAACCATCAAGAACCCCCCCCAATAGTGCCAAATATCCACTCCAGCTACAGCGTACAGTGCTGTCTTGGTATTTCCGAGAGGAGCCCCCCCGAAATTGAATCCATGGGAATTCAAATATCCAATAAGTCCTGAAACTGGATTGAATATGATATTGAGCCAGAGCATGGCGTTGGTAACAGGTGCCAATATATACGGCATAATGAATACTGCTTGGTATGCCTTATATGTTCTTCTCGCATAGAGAAGAAAAAAAGGAGGTAAGCAATCCAATACCTACAGGAATGGTTAGGAATAGAACGGTCCATATAATGTTATTCCTAAGAGCTCTCCAGAAAATCTCATCATTCACCATCTCTTTAAAATTCTGGAGTCCAATCCAGTTATAATTTGCCGAGACACCGTTCCAATCAGTAAACCCATAAAAAAATGGTCATCACTCCAGGAACTAATATGATAAAAACACTCAGGAGCAACCCTGGTAATATAAACAGATAATCTGTCCAGTACATTCTATTGGTACGCATAAGAACCTTCTTTTACCTACATGATATGGTTGGGCAAGGGAATCCCCCCCTACCCAACCGTAAGTGAAACATCAATTTCTACAATGCTGGCTGGGGGGGAATATTAGGGATGGAACCTTTTGCTGCATCCTTTGCATATTCACTTGCCACTGTCTTAAGGAAATTGGCACTACTCTGGTCATTCAACCATACGCGGTCGATATCGATCAGGGCAGCCTGGGTCAATGGAGGGAAGAAGGTGGAAATATGGATTCCAAAATTCCCTGCATCAACTGCTGCATACATCGACTGCACTGCTTTTACAAACTCAATAGAGAGCTTGCTGTAGCCAGTGGTATCAGGGTTGAATTCCTTCAGTGGAAGTGCCCAGTAACCAGGCCATACCCTGCAAGGGTCTGAGCAAAATCGCTGGTCATCATCATATCGATGATCTTTGCAGCTTCATCCGGATTCTTGGACCCAGCCAGATGGAGAAGGAGTTGACTGTTCCCAGTACATAGCTCTGTTTCTCGATCGATGGATCCATCGGGAATACTACGAAACCAAGATTTTCCGCCTTGTCTCCTTGGAAATAGGGATTCATGAACTGGAAGGCCATTGATGGTCCAACGAAGAATGCGGCCTTATCAGCGGCAAGAAGCTGGCAGGATTCATCAAAGTTCAGGTTGGAATAATCAATGGTGAGGTTTCCATTCTGCATCTTTCCAGATAAGTACCCCCCCTTCTGATACCATGACGCTGACTTCTCTACTGCTTTTTGGAAGACAGGATCAGTCCAGCTCATTTCACCAGTAACAGCTTTATAGACATTCTGGGGGGGACCTGCAATTGCATTCATGAAAATGGTCGAGTAATTCTCATTGACAGGCTTCCATCCCTTGTTTCCGGTAACCGAAGCATAGTAGCCGTGTTTGTGTGCTGCATCCATGAATGCTTCGAGTTCAGTAAGTGTGGAAGGCTCTGTCTTGGGTAGTGAGGGTTCCTTACTACGGAGATCATTCAATACCTTTTTATTATAAAATACTCCCATCGTTATGGTACCACCAGGAAGGCTGTACAATTTACCACCTACCTTACCAGCTTCATAGATGGGTTCAAGGATTCTATCATTCCATCCATATTTTTCTGCATAGGCGGTCATATCAACCAATTTCCCTGCTTGTGCATACTGACTGACAAATGCTGGTCCAGATCCATAGACAACATCGGGAGCATTGCCTCCTTCAGCTGCCAATGCTGTAGCAATGTTGTTGTCGACCGCGTTGTCATAGGTGATGACCAATTCATAGGCATCCTGTGATTCGTTGTATGGCTTGATCAAGGCATCCTCGAGGGCCATACGATACTCAGGTGCTGCACCCCCCCAGAACCACATGGTAATCTGTTCGCGCTCACTACTCTCTGCTGATCCTCCAGCAAACACACTGGATACGGTAAAGAGCAATACCAATCCAACCAAAGCAATCTTCCTCATGTTTTTCATGGAAGTCCTCCTAGCTTTTGCAGTCCAAGACTGCATCATTTACGAATTTACTTGCACGATTGGTAAAAATCATTAATAATGAAATCAACCTATATACATGTTAACACAGCTTTATAGCTTGAAAAGAAAAAGATTATAGAAACATACAAATTTTGGAAACTTATAATATTTCTGTTTTATGAAATTTTAATTATATTTTTTTTAGTTTTTTTATAAATATAGATATCTATTTTTATTTTTTGATAAATCTATGTACTCTTAGCGAGTTCTCTATTAAATAACCTGTATAGCTCGACTATACATTGAAGGATGTAACCAATATGGCACGAGAGCACACACTTGACCGTATTACGATCAGAAAACGTGAAATCGATACAGCATCACCAGTCCCCCCATTTATCATCAGATTGCGACCGATATCAAATTACTCTTCTCAATTGAACGTTGGACGATTGGTTCCAGGATCCCCCCCTCTGAGCAAGCACTCTCTGAAGCCTATGGCGTAAGTCGGGTTACCCTTCGCCAAGCTCTCTCCGAACTGGAAAAAGAAGGTTTTATCAAAAAGATTAACGGAGTCGGTTCAGTCCTTTCCGCATCACCTATTCCCGTGGCCCAAACACTGAACCTTCCAGGAATCTCAGAAAGTAGAGACCCAGATAATCCACGCAGTAATTTCAATGCGAAAGTACTCGACCTACAGATGACAGGACCGTCAAAACCTATCAATGAATATCTTGGGTTGAATGATCGACAAAGCTTGATTTATGTACGGAGGCTCTTTCTACGTGCAGAAAAACCAGTTGCAATTAATATGTCCTGGCTAAACCCCCCCCAAATGGTTCCAGACCTCTTGGAAAAAGGCTTGATGGAGAACAGCATGACAAAGACGCTTCGCTCCTATGGATTGAAAGCACATTCAATCTCAAACATCATAGAGCCTATACACTGCACACAAGCAGAGATGAAGCTTCTGGAGATTGGGTACAATGTACCAATTCTCATGGTATCTTCCCTCTCCTATATAGAATCTGAGGAACCTCTGGAGTTCTCTAAAACCATTTGGAGAGGGGGGACCGAATAAAGTTCAAAGTAAATGTAAACAGAGAGGATAGTCCTCTCACCAAGTAAGATCAGTTCTGCAAAGCACTTTCATCCACCTGGGCATCAACGGCTGCCCTGCTGATGGATTCAATTCCGTTCAGACAACCTGCCTTGGTAGCATACCCATCCTCAGCCATAGCGACGTTCAAGCCGTTTGAGGCCAGAAGCCGGTATCTATATTGCCCTGCACTGTCAAAATACACCTCATATTTGGGATATTTGAGTGAGGGGGGGCCTGCTTTCTGCAAAGTCTGGTCCTCTATCGGGGGGGATAGGGCATTCTTCTTGATCGTCTCTACACCCTCCCTGCAAGTTGCAAGGCTTGAGTAGTTCTTGCTGGTAAGTACCGTTTGATAGTTTGCAGCTTGAAGGCTGAACCGATAGAAACCCTTTTGGGTCTTGGTAATAATAAATCTTCCTGGCATAGACCTCTCCTTCTGTGGTGTTATATTCAGTATATGAAGGGGGGGTCGCAGTAAAAAGCAAGAAGCGGACAATAGTTTCCCCCCCTGTGCAGCCTTGACCAACAGCAATTCAACGCTTACCATGCACATGCTGGATCTGGAAAAACGGAACGGGGGGGTGTGATTCCCCCCCGGCGGTCCCGCCACTGTAATCGATGATGAAAGCAGACTATGCCATTGTTCCTTTGGGGGGGACGAGAAGGCCTGTCAGTAAGAAGAGTCGTAAGCCAGGAGACGTTTCCAGAGAACAATTCTTCGTGGAGAAAGAAACAGCTATGATTATGTATATCGTCCAGATATTACATACTCCCGTGCACATACTATTTCCACGCAGAATGACCAGACACTACTCTCTGGAGGCTCTTCATGCAGAAGCGCGGAATCTTCTCTCTGGTCTTGTTGCTCACCGTCTTTTCTCTATTTGCAACGCAAGATCTCGTCGATCTCGGAACAGCATATGAACTGGTCATTGCTGAAACATCTCTTTCCGATGCAGAAACCAATACAGCTTCATCTGTTTCGGTTATCACACAAGACCAAATTACGGCATACAACGCACAAACAACGGCTGAGTTGGTAGGAAAGGCAATTGGGACTTCCTTCAACTCTGTTGGAAGCCTTGGCTCACTCCAAACTGTTGTGATCCGTGGAGCAACTTCATCAAAAAAACCTCATATATCTGGATGGAGTGCTCCTCTCCTCCGCCCATGACGGGACGGTAGACCTTTCTATTCTGCCCATTGATATCATTGAACGGATTGAAATTGTCAAAAGCGGACCTGGCAACTTAGGCAGGACAAATGCCATTGGGGGGGGAATGGTCAATATCATAACCAAGAGAGGACAGAAGAGTGAGACACCCTTCTCCCTCTCCTTTGAAAACGGGTCCTTTCTTCCGTTCACCCATGATACAGATGAACAGAATTGGCAATCTTTGGTAGACAGCCAAAACATAAACGTGACTTACACAAATAATGGCCTTGTTGCAACTGTTGGAGGTCTTGCTGCGCAAAATGCCTTTACCTATCAAGATGGTAGTGCTACACGTAAGCTTAGGAAAAATGCAGAAGTGTATGAATGGCATGGAGCGGTTAATTTCGACACAAGTGTTTCAGAAAACATTCAGTTCACAACCCAGAATCTGGTCAACTACAAGAACCTTGGTGTTCCTGGGGGGGGACTCTCCTTCGGCCTTACTCCAGAGGATTACCAAAAGGATCAGTTCGTTTCCACCACCAATACTTTGGAAATTGCAGATGTAAGCGAGTTGCTCGAAACAATCTCTACTCGTCTGCATTACGGATATGGTCAGACATTCTACCATGACGACGATTATCAAGATAGCACACACAATAAACACACGGCATCAGTACAGGTGGAAGGCACATGGGGGGGGCTAGGACAATCTTATGCTTTGACCACCGATTTTCTTTACAACCTTGACTATGTTGATAGTACAGATGTTGGCAAGAACGACCGACATACTATCTCGACATCTGCCCATGGGAGTCTCTACTTTAGGGACGGTTACATCTCGATCCATCCCAGTGTAAACATCGCCTACCTCAGTGACCTGGAAACATTCTCACCCAATGCATCCTTGGGCGCCATTTTTTTCTATTGCAAAGAACACAGAACTGAACGCCACCATCAGTTATGCTGAGAATGTGCCTACATTCTCGCAACTCTACTGGCCCTTTATGGGGGGGAATCCCAATCTGAAGACAGAGAAAGGCCTGAATGGGGGGGAAATTGGCGTTTCTACAACCAATGGAGCAATCACCTATGAGGGAACATTGTTTGGCAGAAATATCTATAATGACATCTCCTATGATGCATTCTGGACTCCACAAAACATTGCTCATAGCTTCTACCTTGGGACCGAGCAATCGATAGAGCTTGAACTTGCAGAGGATCTCACTTTGCAAACGAGTTATCTCTTCAACAAGAGCTATGATCTCGCTGGTGGAAACACATTTGCTGATAATGTGGAGGTTTCCAATGTCCGTAAGCATACAGTCAAAACTGCTTTGTTCTTCTCCCGGAACCTATTTGAAGGCAGCGTAAGTACAGAATACCTGGGAAGCACCAGTTCACTCGAGCAGGCTTTCCTGGTCAATCTGAATGCAAGCATGCAAGTAACGGCTACTTTGAAGGCATATGTTGCTGTGGACAATCTGTTGAACACAGAGTACGAACTGACCAGTGGCTATCCCATGCCAGGAACTAAGATCAGAATTGGAGGAACCGTACGGTTTTAACCTATGGAAATAACCAACCTAATACTGATCATGAAGAAAGGCGGAGCGGTCATGTGGCCGCTCTATGCCCTTTTGGTCATAACCATGGTACTCAGTATAGAGCGAGGAATTACCCTGTTCCTGATCTGGAAAAACCACTCCCGAATGCATAAGCGAGAGACTGAGCGTGTACTTTCAATACTGGATCTTATTTCCATGATCGCCCCCCCGGTGATCGGGTTCCTGGGAACCGTAACCGGCATGATTAATGCGTTCAGATCGGTAGCTGAGTCATCTTCAGTACAGCTTCAAGTTATTGCCTCAGGGCTGTACGAAGCGCTGTACACCACGGCATTTGGCTTGATTATCTCCATTTTTGCTACGGTCAGCAGTTTCATACTTGAGACCGTAAGTACAATGCTATGCGAAACCGAAGAAACCTAGGACAGCCAAGTGACATTGCCTTCCTCTTGATCATCTTCTTCCTGCTTCTCTCAGGTATTGCTTCTTCGGGGGGGAGTATACCCATCTCACTTGGAAGTTCTGAAACAATCGCAACTCCCGGAGGAGCACTCATCTCTCTCACCATCTTAGGAGATGGAACAATTCTTCTAGGCGATGAAACGCAAGAGCTACAATCTATTGCAAAGCATATTGAACCAGCTAAGCATGTTTCCATCACAGTAGAAAGAAACACTTCCTGGCAGCATGTAGTCTCACTTCTTTCAATTATTGAACAGCAGAGCAAGGCTTCCTTCTCCTTGGAGCTTTCCGATGAATAGAAAATACAGTCATGGTCCAAATTCCACAATCACAGACATTGCCTTCCTCTTGCTCTTGTTCTTTCTCATCCTTGCCATTAGCACGCAACGAACACCTGTACCGATAGAAGCGGCTTCCACATACGCAGAAATCCTTGAGAATACCGACATTCCAACAATCGTTGTCTCAAATACAGGAGAGCTCTTTCTGGATGGATCTTCTCAGGACCTTGAATCTATTCCAAGCCAAATAGAATATGCGCTGCTTGCTGATAGATACACTCCCTATGAGATCATTCATCCAATCATTATATATTTAAAGCAACGTGGAGTTGAGAGAGTGTATTGCCTCGTGGAGGACCAACCATGAAACGTATGCATAGAGTATTACTGATCATTGTATTGGTACTGCTAGCGATACTGGTCCTCTTTATCCCGTTGAAACAGAATGAAGTAAAAGCAGTCACCACTGAGAAAGAAATCACTCCAATAGCCATGCTCTCCATGGAGCGATTACAGGCTCCGCCTCGTAAACCTGTAAAGACGTTGAAAGAAGAAGCATCAAACACACCTTCCAAAGAGACTAGTTCTGCTTTAGCACCTACGTTACCTGTTCCTTCCGAAGAAAAAACAGCGATGAAAGAAGAAACAAGTAAAAGGCCAGAGCAAAACACCTCACAAGAGGAACCCCCCCTTGAGGAAAAACTACAGGAGGAGATAGGAGAGGACGGATATTATGCTATTGACATGGTAACAACCCGTCCCCCCCAATTCAATCTTTCCCTACTTACCTCGAGAATAGTGTACCCAAGGAAAGCAAGACGACAGGGCAAGGAAGGGACGGTACTCTTACGGTTGTTCATTGATGAAAAAGGAAATATTGAACGAATCATCGTGGAGGAAGACCCTGGCTTTGGATTTGCTGAGGCAGCCATCGCCGCATTCTCCAATTTTCAGACAACGCCAGCAATCCGTGAGACATCCCCCCCTGTTCCTGTCACACTCCTCTATCCAATTCGTTTTTCTTTACAAAACGAGTAACTACTGTGTGCAAACAGCACAGTCGATACTCAGCAAGGTCTGCAGTGCATACAGGGGGGGACGATCTCTGATGTACTCATCTTTGCTTGCGCCGTTGGAAGATGAGAGTATGGTCCCTTCACGGTCAAGCAACAGAAACCCTGGGATATAGAACCGATGCTCCCCCCCAAGCAGTTCCATCACCCCCCGCTGGATTCTCTCTCAGAGAAGGGGGGGATGTAAGGGAAAGGATAGAACCTTGGTCCAGGAAGGCAAGCAGGTTCTCATTTGACTGGTCATTTATGTGGCCGGCAAAGATGATCTCCAGTTCGTCTCCATACATCCGCTTGTACTGGGCGTACTTCTGTTTCAGTTCTTCTGCATACTCCACACAGTACGGACACCAATCGGCAGCATAGTAGATCAGAAGATACTCCGAGTCCACGGTAACAGGATTTCCCTGTCGGTCATGGGCACTTCTCACAATCTTTTCATAGGAGTTCATTGGTTCACTAGGTATTGTCTTACAACCAGAGAGCAACAAGAGACCAAGCAGGGCCATAGCAAGTATACGTTTCATAGCAATAATTTCCTTTTCTCACAGAACTGAAATCTATTGTAACTGAAGCACGGGTGAAAGAAAACGTAAAAACCTATAGTTGGTAAAAGTAGTAATGAAAGTTGAGAACCTATGCCTACAAAAATCTCATACTCCGCAGGGGGGGTATAGAATCAGAGAACTTCATCAAATCGTTACTGAGAGACTCTTATGAAAGTATTTCACCCAGTCTTACCTACTTGACATTATACCCTACAGGGTATATAAGTTAGATATGATACAGGAAATCAAGACAAAGCTCGATCCCAGGCTTGCAAGGATTGAGGGACAGGTAAAAGGAATTCGGAACATGGTACAGGAAGATCGGTACTGTGTTGATATTCTACTACAGCTTTCAGCGGTGATCTCAGCATTGAAAAAAAAGTTGAGGACATGGTGATGGAGAACCACTTGAATACCTGTGTAGCTGATGCAATGAGAAGTAATGACGAAGCTGAACAGAAGCAGAAAGTGGCTGAGTTGATGGATGTGATCGCAAAGTTTCGCAGGCAATAAAAAAGCAAGCAATCATAACGACTGCTTGCCTATGGGCGATGCCAGGATTGAACTGGCGACTTCCACGATGTCAACGTGGCACTCTCCCGCTGAGTTAACCGCCCGTGTAAGTACAAAAGGGATAGTAGCGGAAAAACCGTGGTCTGTCTAGTGGTAATAAGAAAAAATCCCCCCCCTCCTAGGGGGGGGATGCTAGGAGTATACAATCATGAAAACAATCATTCTAACCAAGGGAATGCACTGCAATGGATGTGAAACCAGAATGGTTAACGCATTAGAGCAGATAGAAGATATAAAATCTGCCAAGGCTGACGCAAAGAGTGGCAAGGTTGTAATTAAGCATAAGAGTGAGGAGACCATTACCGATGCAAAGAGCCTGATCGGTGAAATAGGTTTCGAGGTGATAGAGTCATGAAAAAAGAGATACAGGTAGGAATTGGTGGGATGACCTGTGCTTCCTGCTCTTCCGCTGTTGAGCGAACGCTCAATAAGTTGGATGGAGTGGAAAAGGCCCAGGTCAATCTTGCCACCGAGACCGCTACCATCTCCTTCGATGAGGATTCACTCGGACTCGAAGGGATCAAGAAGGCGGTCTCCAGAATCGGATATTCGGTTGTCGATAAGCTCGATGCAAAAGAGAAGGACGCTGAGAAGCAGAAGGAGCTGAAGGCACTGGGAAAACGTCTCACTGTCTCGGCAGTTCTCAGTGTCTTCCTCATTGTCATCGCCATGGGTCCGATGCTCGGTCTCACACTCCCCCCCTTCTCCCCCCCCTTACCAATGCCTTGCTCCAGATGGTACTGGCACTCGGTACCATGGTAGCTGGCTCTGCCTTCTTCACCAAGGGTTTCTCAACGCTTGTGAAGCGGGAACCAATATGGACAGCTTGGTAGCGCTGGGAACCTCAGCGAGCTTCCTCTACAGCCTGTGGGGGGGAGTCTCTGAGATATTTATGGGGGGGAACCATATGGCTGCACACAATCATCTCTACTTTGAAGGAGTTGGTGTGATCATTACCCTGGTGATGCTTGGTCGTTATCTTGAGCATCGCAGCAAGGGAAAGACGGGAGAAGCCATCAGAAAGTTGATGGAGCTTGCTCCCTCCACTGCTACTGTCTTGAGAGATGGGAAACAGGTTGTTATCAGTGCTGATGAAGTACAGATTGATGACATAATCATGGTAAAACCGGGAGAGAAGCTCCCTGTTGATGGTATAGTTCTCTCCGGCAGTTCCTCCATCGATGAATCTCTCCTGACTGGTGAAAGCCTTCCCGTAGAGAAGATCCTGGGAAGTGAGGTATATGCAGCTACACTGAATACAACAGGCACGCTCCAGTACCGAGCAACAAAGGTTGGCGCTGATACAGCACTCGCTGCCATCATTACCTTGGTACAGGACGCCCAGGGTTCAAAGGCCCCCCGATCGCTCGTGTTGCTGACAAGATTTCTGGTATATTCGTCCCGATCGTCATGGGTATCTCTGTACTGACTTTCCTCGCATGGATGCTCGCTGGCACACCATTTGACATTGCCATCATGAGAGCGGTAAGTGTGTTGGTCATTGCCTGTCCTTGTAGTCTGGGTCTTGCAACCCCCCCTATCGCTATCATGGTCTCTACTGGAAAGGGTGCAAAACTGGGAATACTGTTCCGGCATGCTGCAGCCATTGAACAGCTTAAGGATGTGCAGACAGTGATCTTCGATAAAACCGGTACACTGACCGAGGGTAAACCCAAGGTAACAGATGTAATGGGAGATAATCCTGAACTTCTGATGCAACTGGCTGCCAGTGTGGAGAGCAGCAGTGAACACCCTCTCTCTCATGCAGTGGTAGAAGCCGCAAAAGAGAGAAAGACGCCCCCCCTTCTGGAAACCCAGGACTTCAAGGCCTTGGTTGGCAGTGGAATACAGGGAACCATCGACGGAGCAGTGGTCCGTATCGGAAATGTGTCCCTTATGAAGGAAAACAAGATTTCCATTACGGACAAGACAGAGGCACAACTTGCCCAGTTGAGTGACCAAGGCAAGACTCCCCCCCTATTGGTGGCAAAGGATACCACGTTCATAGGCATCATTGCTGTCGCCGATACTCTGAGACCAGAGACCACAGAGGCAGTAAAAACCTTACGTGAAGCAGGTCTTAAGACTATTATGCTTACCGGAGACAATGAGCGCACAGCAAAGGCAATTGCAAAGCTTGCTGGTGTGGATTCCTATAAGGCTGAGCAGCTACCCCCCCAACACAAGGAAGAAGCCATTACTGAACTTGCAAGCAAAGGCAAGGTAGCCATGGTCGGGGGGGATGGCATCAACGATGCCCCCCCTGCCCTTGCCAAGGCTGATGTCGGTATCGCTGTTGGTAGTGCAACCGATGTTGCCAGGGAGACTGCCGATGTGGTTCTTGTCAGGAATAATCTGAAGGATGTCACCAAGTCGTTCCAGCTCTCAAGAGCAACGATGAGAAATATCCACCAGAACCTGTTCTGGGCGTTCTTCTACAACACCCTGGGCATTCCTCTTGCAGCAGGTGTTCTTACCATCTTCGGTGGTCCTGGACTCAGCCCGATGTTTGCAGCATTTGCCATGTCGATGTCCAGTGTCTGTGTGGTACTGAATGCATTGAGGTTGAATAAGTTTAGATAAGCACCAATCAAACATACCCCCCCTAAGAAGAACCTTTGGAAATATTCCAAGGGTTTTTCTTTCTATTCCTTGGGTAACCATCTTGTATCATATCCATCCTATTTTATACTGATAGTAGATTCTGTCTGAAGGAGACCTAGATGAAGAAGCTTAGTATTCTCGCGCTGTTGGTCATTGGGCTATTGGTATTTGTTGGGTGTGAAGAAACCCCCCCTGTTAGCACTACGTTGGAATGGACAACCGTCGCGACGGAATGGACAAACGATGATGAAGGACAATTGAGTTATGTTTCCCAAGAAGGAAGCACATGGATTGATCTTGGCTGGTACGAAATTCCCGGAGACAACACTAGCACTTACGAAATGTGTTTCCTTGAAGAAGAGAATTATGAGGTAGCGAACAACGTTCTGACTGGGCAATATACCGACAACGGCGATGATACGGAGATTTTCTATGATATAGTCATCACCTTTGATTACAATGCTAGCACAGATCAAGTATCATTCTCTTGTGATGGAGAAGGAATTCTAGACGGGAAATCCTTCTCATTTTATCCTGATTCTAATAATAACTAATCGATTGGAAACGATTATGAGTTGAAGCCTGTGTATACGTTTCAACTCATTTGAAGAATTTTCTCTATGAATAATCTTCAAAGCTATATTAATCAGTGTTGAAGATTTTATGTTTGAGCATGTTGTTGATATAGTCACACTTCACAGCCTTCCTGGCAACAATCATCCTGTTGTTTGTACTGGGTTATGTACTGTTCCAGCGGAAAGAGATCAGGATGTAATGCTACTGAGCCCCCCCCGAGAGGGGGGGCTCTCTTCTTGCAGTCTCAGACCATAGAT
>JDSH01000184.1_pt1 | contig 18717 bp, 18 predicted proteins | sample 199451 | NCBI WGS metagenome assembly JDSH01 (sample SAMN02584198, study PRJNA231836) | bioreactor metagenome | isolation source: continuous culture bioreactor electron acceptor NO2- transfer2 day 38 after... | place: Germany: Bremen | reverse complement strand
ACTGACTTCTCCGGTAAAGCTCCCTTCAAGTTGTCACTCATGTTCTGGGCGGCAACAATGATATCTGAGCCCTTGAGCGCTGCAATAACTGCAGGGATGGTAACATAAGGAGGAGCTACCATCACCTTTGTGTTGGTGCCTTCCACTGCCTTTGCAAGCTCCTTAGCGAAGGCAGCGCCTTCACTTGGAGTCATATTCATTTTCCAGTTTCCTGCGATATAAGGTTTTCTCATCTTATTTCTCCAATGCCTTGATTCCCGGAAGGACCTTCCCTTCGAGGAACTCGAGGGATGCACCGCCGCCGGTACTTACATGACTGATCTTATCAGCCAGATTAAACTTATTGATAGCTGCAACAGAGTCACCACCGCCTACAACGGAAGTCGCTTCACTCTCTGCCAATGCTTTTGCAACGGTAAGCGTTCCTTCAGCGAAAGCATCGAACTCAAATACACCCATAGGACCATTCCAAACAACACTTTTAGCTTTGGTTACCACATCCACAATCATGGAGATGGTTTTTGGACCGATGTCCATACCAATCAGGTTCTCAGGAATATCGGTGGCATCAACACTGATGGCCTCTGTATCTTCCTTGAACTGTGCACCACAGAGATGATCGACAGGAAGAATTACCTGCACACCCTTCTCCTTGGCTTTTGCGAGGAAGGAAGAAGCTACATCCTTGTACTCATCCTCAACCAAGCTCTTTCCAATGGTATGGCCCTGGACTGCTAGGAATGTATATGCCATTCCACCACCGATCACAATAGTATCACAAGTTCGTACCAAGCTTTCAAGAACACTGATCTTGCTGGAAACCTTTGAACCACCAATGATGGCAACAAATGGTTTCTCAGGAGCGCTCAACAGTGGAGCCATGAACTTTACTTCCTTCTCAATAAGGAATCCAGCATATGATGGCAAATAGTGGGAAACACCCTCTGTTGAGGCGTGAGCACGGTGAGCAGTTCCAAAAGCGTCATTTACATACACATCGCCCAAGGAAGCAAGATTCTTTGCAAAGTCAGGGTCATTTTCCTCTTCTTCACTATAGAAACGGACATTTTCAAGCAAAAGAACATCACCCGCTTTCATTGAAGCAACCTGATTAGCAACCTCATCGCCAATTACGTCATTTGCAAGTTGTACATCTTTCCCAAGCAATTCGCCGAAACGTTTTGCAATTGGGGGGGCCATGGAGAACTCAGGGTTTTTCTTCCCTTTTGGACGGCCACGATGCTCATGACCACAAGTGATGAACCGTTATCCAACAGGTACTTGAGGGTGGGAAGAGCAGCTCTGATACGTGTATCATCAGTTACAACGCCATCCTTGATGGGTACGTTGAAATCTACACGGATCAAGGCTTTCTTGCCTGAAAAATCACACTCTCGAATTGTATTAAGAATCATAGCTTTCCTCTGTATTTCGATGGTAATCGTTAGCAAGGAAATCAGGCCTGTAGAAACAGGCCTGACATTCACAGTAACACAGTGTTATTTCACCAGCTTCTTTGCAAGATCAACAACGCGGTTGGAGTAACCCATCTCGTTGTCATACCAGCTGATGACCTTGAACATCTTCTCACCCATCTTCATGGTAAGATCAGCATCAAGGATTGAAGAGTGGCGGTTGCCAACTACATCACGGGAAACAATTGGATCTTCAGTGTATTCAAGAATACCCTTCATGGCACCTTCACTGGCTTTCTTCATTGCTGCATTCACATCCTCAACTGATGCATCCTTCTTCAAGGTTACAACCAAGTCAACAACCGAACCGGTTGGGGGGGTTGGAACACGCATTGCCATACCGTTGAGCTTGCCCTTCATTTCAGGGATGACCAAGCTTACAGCCTTAGCAGCACCAGTGGTGGTAGGAATGATGGACAGTGCGCCAGCTCTTGCTCTTCTCAAATCCTTGTGGGGGGGCTGGTCAAGCATGACCTGGTCGTTGGTATAGGAGTGAACAGTGGTCATCAAACCTTCAACAATACCAAAGTTATCATTGAGCACCTTTACGATTGGAGCCAAGCAGTTGGTTGTGCAGCTTGCATTGGAGTATGCAAGAAGGCTGTGATCGATAGCATCATCATTGACACCACAAACAACAGTCTGGTCGATCTGGTCCTTTGCAGGAACGGTAAGGATAACCTTCTTGGCGCCAGCCTTGATATGATCCTTGTAACCACCCTTCGGGCCTTCAGCTACAGAGAAAACACCAGTGGATTCGATTGCTACATCAACACCGAGTTCCTTCCAAGGAAGCTCGCTGGGAGAACGTACTGCAAATACAGGAATGTTTTTTCCATCAACGACGATAGCATTGTCTGTTACTTCGACGCTCTTGGGATATACTCCATAGGTGGAGTCGTATTTCAGAAGGTGTGCCAAGGTCTTGGGATCTGTCAGGTCATTGATGCCTACAATCTCGATGTCCTTGTCTTCAAAAGCAATCTTGAAAACATTGCGTCCAATTCTTCCGAAACCATTAATTGCAATTTTCATTGTTTGTTTCCTCCAGGAAATGTAATTGTGTATCGATATTAATATACTGTTTTCCTTCTACAAGGGTCAACGTATATATATTATGTTTTGACCACCAATTTCAACTGGTTGATCTTATGACCATCAATATCCTCAACGGTAAAAATAGCCTCGTCATCCTCAACAGACTCATCCTTGAGGGGGGGAATTCTGCCAAACAGTTCAAAGACATAGCCTCCAACTGTTTCATATTCTTCCTCTGAAAGATGCAACCCTACTGATTCATTCAAATCTTCAATAGAAGTTCTTGCATCGACGACAAACGTATTGTCATCCAGCTTTCGCATTCCATCATCTTCATCATCATCAAATTCATCCTGGATATCACCAACAATGACTTCCAGAATATCTTCCATGCATACAATTCCACTTACCCCCCCGCCATATTCATCAATGGCAATGGCAATATGAACTTTCCTTAATTTAAATTCTCTGAGCAAATCATCAAGATGCTTGCTCTCAGGAATAAAATACGGCTGTCTCATCAATGTCTTGGCATTGAACACATTGTCTATGCCGTTACGAATGATATCCTTGGCATATAAAACACCAACAATATTGTCTATTGTCTGTTCATATACAGGATAACGGGAATACCCTTGTTCCTGAATAATCACATACAACTCATCAATCGTAATATCACTACTGATAAACTGGACATCGACCCGGGGGGGAATCATAATCTCCTTAACAGTCTTATCCCGCAGCTCCTGAATGCCCTCGATCATCGTCTGTCGTTCTTCCAACTCTGCTTTAAATCGTTCCTCACGATTGTCACAGCGTTTCTTAAACAGACCTTTCCATGGCAAGCTCAACGTTTGCTCCCCCCCTCAATTGATGGAGAAGTTCCTCTTGCTTGATCAACATCGGCTCATCAGCATTATTGCTGGAATGATCTTCACCCAATAGGTGAAGCAAGCCGTGAATCAAGAGGCGAAACAACTCTTCATCTGGTTCTACACTAAAGGATAGTGCATTTCTTTTCAAGGCATCAAGAGAGATTACCATGTCTCCCAGTACCCTGATTTCTTCTGGTGGACCATCAAGTATTCCTAATTGTACTTCTGGCCAAGAAAAATCTTCTATATCCTCTTCCTGAACGAAAGAGAGAATATCTGTGGGCTCATCCTTGTCACGATATTCCCTGTTTAAGTCCTGGATGGTTTTGTCACTAACAAAACTCACAGAACATTCACAACTTGACTGACCAAGCAGTTCTAGTACGTTCTCCAGATGTTCAACAACCACCTGAGAGGGTGCCTGTATTGCATACTGCTCATCCTCATAGGTAACATCAATATAATATGTATTCATTACTTTGTTATCCTTTCTGTTCTGAAGGGTATTCAATACGGCGATGATCGCGTCCTAGCAAGGTTTGCACGAACGCATCCTCTATCTGATCAAGGTCTGTGAGGGAGAGTTGGCTGTTCTTGAGTTGATCCCTCTCCAATTTACCCATTATGAGTGAGTGCACCAGTTTCTCGTATTTTGAGTGATTGGGCCGTTTTAGTGTTCTGCTTGCAGCTTCCACACAGTCCGCCAACATTACAATTGCAGATTCAGGAAAAGCAGGAGGGTTGCCATTGTACTTGAAGTCATCCTCTTTTACATCCATACCCGCAGCTTGTGCCTGGTTCTTTGCCTCATTGTAAAAGAATTGAATGATATCATTACCATGGTGTTGGCTGATGATATCCAAGACTTCCTGAGGAAGGCCTGCCTCCCTGCCCTTCTCCAACCCGAGTTTCACGTGGCTTTTGATTATTGCTGCAGAAAGTGATGGCTTTATATCGTCGTGTTTGTTCTCTCCACTCTGATTCTCAATGAAATATTCTGGATGGTCAGCCTTCCCGATATCATGATACATACCCCCCCCTACTCGTGCGAGCATGGCATTTGCTCCAATAGCGCGAGCAGCATTGAAGCTCAAGTCAGCAACATTTCTACTATGATTATACGTCCCCCCCTGCGCTACAGACTCCAAACGATCAAGTACTGGGCTTGCACTGAAAGCAAGCTCGCTGAGACGGTAGGCGGTAGGTATATTGAAGATTTTCTCCCCCCCCAATGGTACGAATGCCTCCAGGAAAACCAAGGAGATGGTGATATTCAGAATCATGCCTCCGACAAGGGGGGGCATAACCTGATGGAGTGGTAACGCTTCAAGCATATACAAGGCAAGAGCAGCAAAACTGCTGATAACACAAGCATAGAACCAATTGAATACATCATCGATTCGCTTAATGGTATAACGGAAGAAATAGAGACAAACACCACTCACAGTCAATACAAAGAAGAATGTTATAGAACTTGATTGATCCATCAGTGTTGCATAACACGCGAGAAGAAAGGCACTAACCAAACCCAATCGTTTCTTGCTGGTGATATGGCTGGTAAAGAGCGGTGCAAATAATACGGGTAGGTATGAGTCTAAAAACAGTGAGGAACGTGAGGTGAAAAACAGACTGACCACATACATCGCCACCAAGGAGAGCGAAACAGAAACAAGCATAAGATTCAAATAGAGATACAGTCTTTTCTCTGCATGCAGAAACTGGATGAAAACATATACAGAAACACTGGTGGAGAGAAGGATGAAGATGGCCCTGCCAATCAGTTCCAGTATGGTGTACTGGAAACTGTTCGATCCCATCAATTGCAATAAATCTATCTGTGAGCTTGTTACCACTGTATCTTTGGCTATAATCTTTTCTCCCCCCCGTTCAATTGTTATCACCTGTTCAGGAATCGCAGAGGCTGCTTCTTCTCGAAGTGCCAGTGTTTCAACTGCTTCATAGTCTACATTTGGTTCCAAAAGCATAACCAATGCATCAACGACAAGGAATGGTTGAAACTGACTGTCAATGTGTTCGTAAGGTTCCAAGACAGGAGACAGCTGACTCTGGAGGTTCTCTTTCGTCAAGAGCGAATCAATGGCGTGAGTGGAAGGTTCGCTTTTTTCTTGTTGTATGAGACTATTTCTAACCAGGAGCGTTTCATATCCTTGTGCCTGGATAGCTTTCACTTCCTCTCCATTAAAAAGTCCTTGTTCAAGCACATAACTTCCAGATTCTTCAAGTGCTTGCAACAATAACTGTTGCTGTTCAACAGCAAGTCCTTCAATCCTTCCTACTACATTGCGCTCATCAGTGAGGCCTTCCTTCTCGAGGAACGCAGCAACATCTGATTCATCCTGATAAAACAATGCAAGGAAATTTTCCAGCCTTCTGCTTGAAACGGTAGAGGACCTGAGAGAATAGCTGAAAAATGGCAGGACTTCCTGCATACGCTGTTCTACGAGTTTTTGGGTTTGTTCTTCATCAATATACTGGAAACTACTGGTAGCAAAGATATCATCGCTGGAGAGCTCACCCTCTTTATATTGTAATCCTAAATTCTTGAGACCAGCACCGCTTGAGTGGGTGCTTAATAGCGGTACTACCATAGCTAGGAAAACAGTGAGCACCACCAAGAAAAGAGAAAGTTGCTGTTGGAGTTCACGCTTTTTCTGTTTGCGTTCATGGATTTGTAGTTTCTTAATAATCATTTCTCGTTCCCCCCCTCATTCCCCCCCGCATAGGCATCCACAATATGCTGCACAATACGAGAACGCACCACATCCCGAGAATCGAAACGTATAAAATCGAGCCCAGCAATGCCTTGTAATATCTGTATGGCATGGATCAATCCACTATCTTTATGTCGAGGAAGATCTACCTGACTGATATCCCCCCCAGTAATTATTGCATTGGCGTTCTCTCCAAGACGGGTTAGGAACATCTTCATCTGTTCTTTTGTGGTGTTTTGGGCTTCATCAAGAATGACTGTAGCATTTTGCAGACTCCGTCCCCCCCTCATATAGGCAAGAGGAGCTATCTCGATACTGCCGTTTTCTTCCAAACGTCGAATATTCTGGATACTGATCATAGCCTCCATAGCATCATACAGTGGTCTGAGATAGGGATTAATTTTCTGTGCAAGGTCACCAGGAAGAAAACCCAAGCTCTCCCCCCCAGCCTCAACTATCGGACGGGTGAGAATGATCTTATGCTTCTTGCCACTCAATAGCTGGCCCAGTGCATAGGCTATAGCCAAGAATGTTTTTCCTGTACCAGCGGGACCTATTCCAAAAACAATCTGGTTCTCCATCATGCTCTTGATATATTGCTCCTGCATATGGCTTTTAGGATAAGCGAAACGATTATGGACCATGATAAATGGTTTTTCCCACTGATCACTGGTAATCAGTTCCTGGAGTGGTTGGTCACTCTTCATTCCCTGATATTCCATGAAAATCTCAGTTTCGCTGAAATAATGTTGATTTTCCGCAAGTTTCTGCAACCGCGCCATCAAGGATAGGAAACGGTTGATTATCTGTTCATCTTTGCTTAGGCAGGAAAGCGAATTTCCTTTTACAAACAAATCACATCCAAGCAACGCCTCTAAATAGGGAAGATTCCGATCATTGATACCCAGCACCCGTTCCATCTGTTCTTCATTGGAAAATTCCACACTTCTATCCATGCATAATCCTATGATGAGGATGAACGCGTCCAAACAGTATTGTCCTGCGTCCATGTCTCTTCCACATCCAGCTCGGGAATCGTGTTCCAGGTCAAGTAGACTGAAACGGTCGGAACCCAGCTGTATTGGTTGTTCGATAATACAACACTTCCGCTGTATTTACAATTCAGTGACCAATCTTCAAGGTCATGGATTAAGGTAAAAGAGAGCTCACTGAGGTTAAATTGAGTATTGTATCTTCCATCTCCACTGAAGTCAAAGCTTCTCAGCAGATCCTGCCAAAGCAATGAATAAGAGAAAGTATCATCAGCATTGTAATACTGGAAAAAACCTGTGTTTGTGCTTTTGGCAGCAAGGGTTATATCCAAGAATTCAGCAATCTGAAGTCGAGCTGATGCAATAATTGAGAATGAGCTTGCATACCTGTCCTGATAAAAAAACTTCAGGGAAGAGTCAATTCCCAAGGTAAGGGCAATACGTTTTCTCCACCACCGAAGTTGTAAATCCTTCCCTGCAATATCAACCTGCAGTTTTTCACCTTGCAAGTCTGTGGCCTCCCCCCCTTTTGTAACGTACGTTACCTTGAGATGGGGGGGTATCGCTGCATCATACGTAATATGGTCAAAGTAGTTTGGTTTTCCATCACTGCTCAAGAACGAGAACGTGAATCGTTGGGACAGGCTAAGAAAGGATGAAAACAACTGTTCCTTAAACGCTCCATCCAATCGCAGGGCTTCTTCCCAGGAAGAAATGGTCCTTGTGAAATCATACGTCTGTGATAAGGAGGCTGAGAAAGGTTTCGTCGTATAGCTGAATGCAGATTTCAAGGTATCCTTACGCAAGGAGGAATTATATTCACTAAAGAGCAAGGATGAAGAGAGAACGTAAGGGCCAACAGTATATTTCAGACTTGGCAACAGGCTTTGTTTGACAGGATAGAGACTTGCGGTAACACTGGGAGTTATATTTCCATCACCAAGAGGGAAATTCTGTTCATATCGTACTTGGTGAACCGTTACAGACTCCTCATCAAAAGCATATTCCTGCTTGATGATCTCTACAGTGCTGCCCAACGGCTTTACAAAGTTCTCCTGATAACGATATAACCGTTGGCTCAAGGTATAGGTAAGACCAACTGCAGGAAATGTAACCGTATTAACATTAAAGAGTTGATATGAGTAGCTCTTGTAAATGCTCTTGCTCTGGTCCTCAAGGAATGTAAGCTGTGGAAGCAACTGACTTGAAATAGTGAACAGATTGGTATTGGGTGAAGCTTTTAATGTCAAAGCACCTTTAGTAAGGCTATAGAGATATGCTGCATCCCAGTCAATGACTCCGAGTGTTGCCTCAAGGGTATGGGTAAGCTTCTGATCAAGGGAATATGAGAGGGAAACAAGCCTTTCGCTTTGCTTGGAAGAATTCCTGCTATTCGTTACCGAAATCTGATAGGCATCGGGCAACAATACATCCTTTTCAATATCTTCGATTGCTTCTTTGCTCACAGGCGGGATTTGTTTTGCTGAGGAGACTTCAAGCAGGGTCCCCCCCTTGAGATTGAGTGAAAGGAGAGGAAGATGCATTTGTTGCAATACATAGGAGTATGCTGGTCCTTCATCCTCCCATTTGAATAGAGCATCGGCTTCCAGGTTTGAGATGGTAAAGGAAGAGAGATACGGCGCAAGTATATTTGTTGGGAATGAGAAAGATCCTTTCATCTTCCAAGTATAACTGGTGATGTCTGACTTATACGTGGTGGGAAACTCCTGATTCTTTCCCAACAATGCATCAAAAGCGAAGGAAGTAAGTCTATTCCCATACATGCTGAGTACCTTGGGGGGGTCCGAGTAAAGTGGCATCGATACTTCCAGTTTAGCCCACTTTGTGTTGAGACTGATTCCTTGATTCAGGTAGTAGCGATTACGTCCTACATCCGAATAGAGCGCTAATGGGCTTGTCCCCCCCAAGGGGGGGTATAAAGCAAATGCAGAGAGCGAGTCGAATGTAAGGCGTTTGGAGAAAAAAGTTGTCTTGCTGTCATACCCTGCATGTAATCCTGCACTCTCGTATGCATCAAAGAAGAATGTGAGATAAGAATCTGTTTCCCTTGCCCAGGACTGCATAGCAGAAAGTTCTTCATCAGTGGTATAGAGTACTTTGCCTGGGACCTTTGTACCGGAATCAGGGGGGGAACTTAAAAGTTTGGTTATACTGGACTGATCACCTTCCTCAAATTTCGGGTATGTTCCGTACAGTTCCCAAGTGGTTGAAACAAACATCCCACGATCACTGGTGAATCCCATAGAGGGATTACCTACCATACGGTTGCCGGGAAAAAAAAGAAGAAGGGTGTCCAGAAAACTGGAACACGACCAAGATACAATGCAGCGTTATGCACCATTAGATCCCCCCCGCCTGAAAGAAAGCTCAGCCGATCAGCCCTTATGGAGGAGAGAGGGTCCTCTGCACGTGTCCCGATTTGTCCATCCTGATAATAGATCCCACCTTCAGCACCTTGATAGGTAATGAGGCTTCCAGAGGTATAAATGCTGACTTTCTCTTCTTCGCTGTTTTCCCTCTCACTCTTGGTTGTTGCTCCGCTGATGGTCAGGGTCTCATCTGACCAATCAAAGGTTATGATGCTTCCTTCAATCGATTGTAAGGCAGCATCAGCTCCGTTGTCTTCAAACAACACTGAGCCTGATGCAGTAAGCAATGTATGAGCTAGGTCAATAAGTACATTCTGAGCCTTGAGTTGTTTAGGTCTCTGTGTTCCCTCCCCCCCCACGAAAGAGACAATGACATCCCCCCCTGATAAGGTAACCAGTGAGGAATCTGCATCGGTATTCATTGTCCTTGCTTGGGTGATCTCAAGTCTGTAGGAACCCTCTTCTTTATCAGAGGAAATACGACTATGTTCTATAGAATGATATTCGTACAGCGCTTCACGCAGTGCAAGTGGATCATTTCCACTGATGCCTCTTATCTGTGCCATTTCAATGAGTTCTTCGTCACTGGCGCTCTCTATCCGCAAAGCCAGCAGCAAGGAAGCCTCTTGGGCATAGAGAAACTGGCCCCCCCCAAAGTAAGTAGAGCCAGGATTATTAGTAATAGTACGCTGTGTTTCTCAACCTTTTTCATGCAACATCTGAGCTAAATAATACCCTGTGTGGGATTCCTTGCATAGTGCAAGTTGCTCAGGAGTTCCTGTTGCAACGACCATACCGCCACCATCTCCCCCCCCTTCTGGGCCAAGATCAATGAGGTGGTCAGCTTGCATGATGACATCCAGGTTGTGCTCAATGAGCACTACGGTATTTCCCGCATCTACCAATCTGTTAAGTACTTCCATCAATTTCTTGACATCAGCAAAGTGAAGCCCCCCCGTGGTAGGTTCATCAAGCACATACAAGGTCTTTCCAGTTCCTACTTTTGAGAGTTCCAGGCTGAGCTTGACTCGTTGTGCTTCTCCTCCACTGAGGGTCAGTGCACTTTGTCCCAACTTGACATATTCAAGTCCTACTGACTGGAGCGTATCAACTTTTCGTTTAATTCTTGGTATAGGACTGAAGAACTCACTCGCCTCTTCAATGGTCATTTCCAGAACATCATGGATGTTCTTGCCTTTGTAGTGGACTGCCAGTGTCTCCTTGTTGAACCGTTTACCATGACAGACATCACAGGTAACGTAAACATCAGGAAGAAAGTTCATTTCTATCTTCAGTTTTCCATCTCCATGGCAGTTCTCACATCTTCCTCCTGCCACGTTGAAACTGAAGCGACCACTCTTGTACCCTTTTGCCTTGCTCTCTGGAAGAGAAGCAAAAAGTTCACGAATAGCAGTAAAGACTCCAACATAGGTAGCCGGATTACTGCGTGGAGTACGCCCGATGGGACTCTGGTCGATGTTGATTACCTTATCGATATGCTTGGCGCCATTGATATCGCTGAATCCATCATAGTTGGGTTTCTTGTTTGCCAACTGACGTCTTACTGCAGGAAGCAAGACCTCGTTAAGTAAAGAACTCTTTCCACTTCCTGAAACACCGGTAAGTACGATAAGCTTACCAATCGGGAAATCTACATCCACTGACTTGAGGTTGTTTTTATTGGCACCTTTAACACTGATTATCTTCCCAGATCCTTTCCGTCTCTTGGACGGGATGGACATGGACAAGGTACCGGCGAGATACTGTCCTGTAATGCTTTCAGGGTTTTTTTCAACTTCCTCAGGTCTTCCCTCTGCGATAATATACCCACCATGTACACCAGCACCCGGTCCTAGATCTACCAGATAGTCAGCCTCCCTAATGGTAGCCTCATCATGCTCAACCACCAATACCGTATTGCCGATATCACGTAAATGCTTGAGTGTATCGATGAGCTTCTGATTATCTCTCTGATGCAATCCTATAGATGGTTCGTCCAGAACATAGAGCACGCCACTAAGCGCTGAGCCAATTTGTGTTGCAAGACGGATTCGTTGTGCCTCCCCCCCTCCACTGAGGGTGGCACTACTTCTGTCTAAAGTAAGATAATCGAGACCGACATTGCGCAGGAAAGTCAATCTACTTCTAATTTCCTTGAGTACCTGGTTGGATATCATGATCTCTTGGTCACTTAAGGTAAGATCGTTGAAGAAAGCATGTGCTTTTTTTTACTGAGAGACGGGTTGCTTCCATGATGCTAAAGTCATGTATCGTCACCGCTAGCGCTTCTTGACGGAGACGATCCCCCCCATGACATACCGGACATACCTTGGTTGTCTGGAAGCTATTCATCCACATTTTGATTTGCATGCTATTGGTTTCATAGTACCTACGCTGTAGATCAGGGATAATACCAGGAAAGGGCTTTTCAACTCGATACGTCTGATTGCTTTTCTCCCGCTCGTATTCCACAAACACCCGCTCCTTGGTTCCATAGAGCAGTGCATTGATAGTCTCTGGTGATAGTTTACTAAATGGTGTGTCGAGCGTGAAATGCAAATGTTTGGCAAGTGCCTCAACCAGGGATCTGGACCATTTTGCATCGGGATTCATGGTGGCTATGGCACCTTTGTTGAAGCTCTTTGAGTAATCAGGAATAATAAGGTCTGGGTCAAATTCTGTCTTGATCCCAAGGCCATTACATTCTGGACAAGCCCCCCCATACGGATTGTTGAAACTGAATAATCGTGGTTCAAGATCAGGGAGGGTAATACCACAGTGAGGGCAACTGTTGCGCTCACTGAAAACTTCTTCATAACTCTCTTCACCATTTTCATTAAGAAAGGTTACCTTGACCAAGCCTTGGGTCATCTCGTTTGAGGTCTCAATACTGGAGGCAAGCCTGGAGCGGATGTCCCTGCTGAGAATCAAACGATCAACCACTATATCGATGGAGTGCTTGAATTGTTTTTCCAATACTATCTGCTCATCAAGGTTGAGCATTTTCCCATCAACCTTAACTCTTTGAAAGCCTGCTGAACGGGCATCCTCGAAGACCTTCTTGAACTCACCCTTTCTTCCAATTGCAACCGGGGGGCGCTTACAATGATTCTTGTCCCATCTTCTGCTTTGAAAATGGCGTCGATAATCTGGTCTACACTCATCTCACTGATTTCTCGACCACAGACATGACAATGTGGCTTACCTACTTGCCCACAGCAGCCTGAAATAATCATATATTTCGGTGACGGTACCAACGGTTGAACGAGGATTGCGATGTGTTGATTTTTGCTCGATTGCAATTGCTGGGCTAAGCCCTTCCATGTAATCTACATCAGCTTGTCCAACTTATCCAGAAACATCCTGGCATAGGAGCTCAGACTTTCTACATAACGCCTTTGACCTTCAGCAAAAATGGTATCGAAAGCTAATGAACTTTTCCCACTACCTGAGAGTCCACTTATTACGATCAATTGATCCTTTTTCAATTCAAGATCAATGTTTTTAAGGTTATGTTCCCTTGCACCCTTTATTATCAATGTATTATGCATGTTCAATAGCTTCCAACAAAGCAGCCTTTGCTTCTTGCTGCGTTACTTTTTTTCACCAATTTCCCTTTTTCATAGAGAAATATACTATTTCCAAGTCCGGTAATGGCTAAATCAGCAGATTTAGCTTCTCCCGGACCATTGACTTGACATCCCATGATGGCAACGGTCAAATCCTTATCGATGGTGAGCAGCTCTTGTTCAACGGATGCAAGGAATCCCTGAGAGTCAAAACTATGCCGGCCACACCGGGGGGGACAGCTTACAATCCTGATACCTTTCTTTCTCATTCCCAAGGTTCTTAGAAGCTCAACACCTGCCTGTACCTCACTCTCGATATCTCCGGTGATGCTGATACGTATAGTGTTGCCAATCCCTTCGCTGAGGAGTTGGCCTAATGCCCATGTAGAACGGGTGACAGCCGAGATTACAGAACCTGCCTCGGTAACTCCAAGATGCAGTGGATAAGGGCTCTGTGAAGCAAACAGTCTGTTTGCTTTCATGGTAAGATCAGTATCACTTGCTTTCAAGGAGACCACCGTGTTGATAAATCCCCCCCATTGTTCAAACCAAGAGAGGTACTCTAGAGCGGTTTTACTCATCAGAAGTTCAGTAGGATCATTCCCACGTGGAAGGGAACCGCTGTTCAGTCCTATGCGAATTGCCTTTCCTTGGTCCTTAGCTCTCTTTACTACCTCTTCTACCTTCCATTTTGCTCCAATATTACCTGGATTGATCCGAATCTTGTGAGCGCCACAGGAAAGTGCATCCAATGCAAGCTTGTAATCAAAATGGATATCAGCAACTACAGGAATAGGACTATACTTACAGAGATAGCTGAACGCATCATGGTCATCTGCTGAGGGGGGGTAAGAGAAACGAATGACATCACACCCCCCCATTGCATTAAGTTTACCGATTCTACGAATCAATTCATCCAAATCATCTATTGCATGAGGTATTGCACTGTCATACATTGTTTGTACGAGGATAGGCAGCCCCCCCCGTCCAATAAGACTATTTCCAATAAGTACCTGCTGCTCTCCTGTCATGCCAAGCTCCTCTCAGTTATACACATAGTATTGGTACGCTATTACTACACATTTGTAAAGCCCTTTATGTCTCATCCAACACAATTAGGAGATGTTTTACAGCAACCGGGCCTTCTTCACCCTGGATACCATAGGCGAAAGGCTCTCCTGGCATGAAAACAGTAAAGGTTCCTTCTTCCGAACGAATAACATCAGTTGCTTCACTGTCTTGGATTGTAATGAATCCATTTTCATCCATGTTCCCTTCTTGTTCTTTCCTTCGGTATGTAGTAACAAGCAATTCACTTCCTTGCAACGTAATCACAACACAAACCTTTGATGGATGTACCATAAAGGTACCTCCAAAAGGAGCTGTAGTGCATTGAGAAAACAATACTTTCATTCCTTCAATCGAAATACTTGCAGTATTAAGCAAGGATACCTGGTCCAGATGAGGAATTGCTGGTTCATATAATGCGAGTTGATCAATCGTATCGTGTATCATAGTCTGCCTAGAATATACCCAATTCAAACATCTTACAAGAATATGAAAGGGGGGGGCCTTTACATTAATATTGATAACAACTATATTGTGAGCAAGGAGAATATATACATGGAAAATACCATTATCAATAGCATGAAAAAAAAGACGTACAATTTATAACCTAGGAAAAGAACTACCGGTTATGAAATCTACTCTTGAGGATGCAGTTCGCGGAGTAATAAAATACGCTCCATCTGCCTTCAACTCGCAAACGAGTAGAGCGGTAATTCTGTACGATAAGAATCATGATTGGCTTTGGGACTCAATTCTTTCCAAGCTGGTAGCAATGATTCAGGATCCTGAACAGAAAAAGCAGACTGAAGAGAAAATAGCTGGATTCAAGGCGGCATCAGGAACAATCATGTTCTTTGAAGAGATGGCAACCATTCGTAGTCTTCAGGAGCAGATGCCACTCTATAGTGAAAACTTTACTCTTTGGAGTCACCACGGGACCGGTATTGCTCAGTTCTCTGTTTGGACGGTTCTAGCTGAACTTGGAGTTGGAGCCAGCTTGCAACATTATGGCAACCTCATTGAGGAAGAAGTACTTGCACATTTCAACCTTCCTACCTCTTGGTCTCTTGTTGCTCAAATGCCATTTGGGTCGATCGAGCAGGAAGCAGGTGATAAAGAATTCCTTCCGAGCGAGGAACGGGTACGAGTTATCTCTTAAATTACTGAACATGAGGGGGGGAAGAGACTTGTCTCTCCCCCCCCTCTTTCTCAATACGCTTATGGATATGAGCACCATATTATCCGCGACCTATGAAAGCCCCCCCCTTGGCACCATATACCTTACAAGTAATCAGGATGCATTGTTGGGGGGGGTTTCTTTTTCTCCAAGAGTGACAGAGGAGCATGGAAGCAATTCTGTACTGGAAATGGCGATACAACAATTGGATGCATACTTCAAAGGGAAATTACATCTATTCACGGTTCCTTTGGAAATGCATGGTACTGCCTTCCAGAAGTCAGTTTGGGAAGCTCTTTGTACCATACCCTATGGGACTGTTGTCAGTTATCAGGATATTGCAATAGCCATAGATAATCCTAAAGCTGTTCGCGCTGTTGGAATGGCGAACAATAAAAATCCCATCAGTATTATCATTCCCTGCCATCGAGTCATCGGTAAACAAGGCTCCCTTACAGGATATGCAGGGGGGGGCTGGATAAAAAGCAATGGCTGCTTTCCCTTGAAAGAGCAAATCAAAGCAATACATAGTCCAGCTTCAAGAGAAGGTTCTGCTGGTAATCACCAAAGTGTTCGCCGAAGAGGCTGACACCACCAATATTTTTGGCATGTTCCTTGATCCCAATTTTAATGCTTATAAAACAGGACTCTCTCAGCATTAGATCCTCTATGGTTACATCACCGATAAGTTCATTGTTCAAGTATGTCCCTTTGCTGTTTACCACCCAATGATTGAGCAATCCGTATTGATTCAAGGTGTCAGGCCACCAGAGAGGATTGTATTTCCCTTTCCTTCCCCCCCCTAGATCTCCTGGGCTTGTCCAAGTGCCAATCTCTCTTCCATTGATCCATACGGTTATGTCACTTGGCCAATCATTTCGATAAAAGGGAGCCTCAGAACATGCTTCGAAGCTGAGATCCAGATTTTTAGGTCTCCCTAGGTTAGCAACGGCATTAGGAAATCGATATTCCACATACCCCCCCTTATAAAACCAGAGCAACTGAGCGTTGGTACGCTCAGCATAGTAGAATGAACATGGTTGGTCGAAGATACCAATTGCACTCTTTTCGCTTACCAGTCCGCAGGTTGGATGAATATCGCAATCAACAAAGTTGCCGATCGGCATATTCAGAACCACTGAATTTTCTTTCAGTGCATCTGCTTGATCGAGCAAAAGCTTAATCAAAACACGATCACAACCCCCCCTACTGCTTACCTTCATGGAACCTCGGATCCCTGGTTGTGACTCGGTAATAAGCAAACCAGCTCGCTCAAGTATGCTCACATGCAAAGCTGCTGTTGAGGTAGGCAACTGTAGATGTTCAGCAATTTCATTTACGCTAAGGCTCCGTTCATTCAGCAATTCTAGGATGTTGATCCTTGCTTCATTAGCAATCGCCTTTGCAACGACCAACATCTTTTCTTTGTCTGAATAATCAAGGAGTATCTCTTTGAGCATGTTCTATACCTCTTTCTACTCATCCTATCACAAACTAAATAGCTGATGCATCAGTTTTTATGAAATTGAGAACCGGAACAGATTCCAAGATTGTCTTGGAGCAATATACTTATTCATTTTTCCACTTTTCACGACAGGTTTTATATTCTCTGGGTTATCTTTCTCGTTAACAGCCTTCAAATCGGTATGGTGCAACGTAATATGCTCAATGATTCTCAATTGCTTAGAAAAACCTGTTGCATCCAAGTCAAGTTCCATTTCTTCATCCAGACTTCTGTTTACCACGAACAGATCAAGTTCCTGTTTTTCCTCATGGTACACAAACACTGCATCTGCATATGGTACCTCTCCATAGAGATGGTTTTCATAGATGGTACGTTCAATCGAATATCAAGTACCTCTCCCCCCCTACCATACTTAGATGCATAATAGAACGGCCAGTAAATGGTTTGAGCCCAACTAGGACCACCATCCTCAGTCATGATCGGTGCAATGACATTCACCAACTGTGCAAGACATGCAACTTTCACCCGGTCACAGTGTTTGAGCAGGCTATTGAGTAGACACCCTACTACCAATGCATCTTCAAAGGTATACACATCTTCAAGTATATGCTTTCCAACTTTCCAGTCAGGTTCAGCTTTGTCTTGTTCATTGGAATGGAACCAGACATTCCATTCATCAAATGAGAGATACATCGTCTTTTTAGACCGTTTTTTTGTTTTTACATAATCACATACATGCACAATTGTCTCGATGAATTCATCCATTTTCTTACTTGAAGCAAGGAAAGTTTCAGCATCATTCTCATCATTTCTAAAGTACATGTGCAGCGACAGGTAGTCAGCAATATCCCATGTGTGGTCAAGTACCGTTTCTTCCCATGCTGGGAATGTCGGCATATCACTATTACTTGAACCACAAGCTACCAACTCAAGGCTGGGATCAAAAAGCTTAAGGGCCTTTCCTACCTCAGATGCGAGGCGACCATACTCTTCGGCAGTCTTATGACCTACTTGCCAAGGACCATCCATTTCATTGCCAAGGCACCACATCCTAATATCATAGGGAGCCTCTGAACCATGGCTTTTCCTTAGTTCACTTAAGGCTGTACCTCCTGGGTGGTTACAGTATTCCACCAGGTCCTTCGCTTCATCGATACCACGCGTCCCAAGATTGAGTGCCATCATTGGCTCAGTACCAACTTTCTGGCACCAATCCATAAATTCCTTGATCCCGAACTGATTGGGATCCAATGCTTTCCAGGCAAGGTCAAGACGCATAGGTCTCTCTTCAACTGGACCCACAGAGTCTTCCCAACGATGGTTGGAAACATAGTTTCCACCAGGAAAACGAACCATGGGAACATCGAGTTCTTTTACCAGATTCAGGACATCAGTACGCAGCCCATCCTCATCAGCAAGTGGGTGATCCTTTTCATAGATACCACCATAAACACACCGTCCCAATTGCTCGACGAAGGAACTGAACAACCGCTTATCAGCGGTACCAATGACAAAGTTTTTAGAAGCATGTACAGTACATTTCACGAAGGTTATCTCCTGTAATAGTATTAGTTGTTATCCCTTAACTCCACCACTGGTTAATCCAGCAATGAAGTAACGTTGGAAGAATATGAAAACGATGATAATGGGCAAGGTAAACTTCTCTCCTGTACGGAGAACAATCAAAGGCCAGAGGAAGTTGTTCCAGCTCTGCATCGACATGAATACAGAAATCTTATTCCAATAACAGAAGAATGAATTGAAAAGATAATTGTTGTTTATTATTTCTTTATTAATATACAAATCAGAAATAATTTTATAAATATCTGGCATCATGATTAGCGTATGGACCTTACTACGCATATTTTTCTCTCTGGTACAGTTAGATTCTGTCTTCTCAAAGACAGAATAATTATGCATTAGATTGCAAACAAAA
>JDSH01000183.1_pt1 | contig 18785 bp, 29 predicted proteins | sample 199451 | NCBI WGS metagenome assembly JDSH01 (sample SAMN02584198, study PRJNA231836) | bioreactor metagenome | isolation source: continuous culture bioreactor electron acceptor NO2- transfer2 day 38 after... | place: Germany: Bremen | reverse complement strand
CGTTTCCGCCACCGGATAATAGCCTTTGGACAGTGTGAACTGGCGCTCCACCTCTTCGGTCCCCCCCCAGGTGGCATTCCAGACCGCCAGCGGCAGACTGCCCCCCCGTTTGCTTTCAATGGCGGATTCCAGAGCGTCTGTGAGCTCCTCGTCATCCACCTCGGGCAGACAGGCCTCCGCAGCTCGGATAAAACGAATCTCGTAGCGTAACTGATTGATGGGCTGCATCACCTTGCCCATCACGGAATTGCGTTCGCCCACCACATACTGGAGCTCGCAGCCGTAAAGCGCCAGAAAATCCAGCATGCCCAGATCCAGCTCCGGCAGGGCAAGTATCCGCTCTCGCCGCCTGGGGGGGGAATGGAGCCGGCGGGCAGCTCGGCCCTGGGAACGGCCGCGGTATCGAGTACCCGGGCCAAACGTTCCAGGTACTCATCAGTGAGGGATTCAGCGTCTGAAAAGGGATTGCACCCGAGCAGGCTGAGTGTACACACAGCCGGTAACAGCCATGAATACCAGCGGCGCCCGGGCATGAATCACCTCCTATCGTTTGCGCAACAGCGCATCAACCTCCGAAAAATCCCTGGCCACGACCCGAGCGGTATCCGGCAGTTCGCCCTCTCGTACCAGCCAGGCGGTTTTCAGGCCCGCTTCCTCGGCCGCACGCAGCTCTTCCTCAACATCGGACAGAAACAGCACTGTGCCCGCGTCTACCCCCCCCAGCTCCGCAAGAATGTTGCGATAGGACTGGGACTCCTTTTTGCCCCCCCCGACGGCCGTGTCGAAATAACCAGAGAAGAAAACCGTGAAGTCGCCTTCATTGCTATGACCGAAGATCAGCTTCTGGGCCTTGACGGACCCGGAAGAATATACGAACAGTCTCAGGCCCCCCCGATCATGCCAGCGCTGGAGATAATCCGCGGCATCCGGATAGATATGGCCTTTCAGTTCACCGCTGTGATACCCCCCCTGCTCCCAGACCATGCCCTGCAGCGCCTTTAGTGAACCCTCCTTGCGGTCTTCGGCAATCCACCCTTGCAGTACATCGATGAGGCCATCGATGTCTTTCCGGTCGGTACCGCTGATCTCTGCCACCCGAGCCAGCTGTTCCGCCACCGCCGGCAAGGTGTGATGGTTGGCCCGGATAAACTCCGGCAAGTGCTCGCTGGCGTAGGGAAACAGGACATCGTGTACAAAGGAGATCGAACTGGTGGTGCCCTCGATGTCCGTCAGGATCACTCGAATCATCAGGCCCCCCCTCCCGCCAGGCTCTCATAACGTGGCAGCCGGGAAGCGATATCCTCACCGGTAAAGCTCGCAACCCAGCCTTCCGGGTTGCTGAATAACCGGATACAGGTGAACTCAGGCTCCGGCCCCCCCATATCAAACCAGTGCCGGGTGCCGTCCGGCACACTGATCAGGTCATTCTTCTCGCACAGCAGCGCGTATACCTGGTCACCGAAGTGCAGGTAAAACAACCCCCCCTGACCACGAACGAAGAAGCGCACTTCGTCCTCGCTGTGGGTGTGCTCATCCAGAAACTTCTGCCGGAACGCGTCTTTCTGGGGGGGATGATCCGCGGTCAGGCTGATCACGTCTGCGGTCTGAAACCCCCCCCAATCCTGCTTGAGCCGTGCCACTTCGTCGGCATAGGCCTCAAGAATCTCCTCCTGGGTGGCGTCGGCCGGCAGATCACGGGTTGCCCAACGATCGAAATGCACACCGTGGGCACTCAGTTTATTCCGGATGGCGTCCGGGTCTGTTACGACCGTCAGGGCCTGCTCGGGCTGGTTCTGATGAAAAATGCTCAGGGTGGTCATCGGCGTACCCTCATGGTTTCGAGTTCACATTCAAAGAGAAATTCAAACGCTTCAATATGGCGCAGGCAATCGGCATGGTGCGGCCCCCCCAGGTGTAAAGACCATGGCCGCGGATAAGGTATCCAGGCTGTTCCGGGTGCCGCGCAAACCAGTCCCGGGTTTCCTCCGCCAGTGCCGGAATATCCTGGGTGTTGTCGAACACGGGAACAATCAGCTTACCCTCATGGGTTTGCACGCCATTGAAGGCTTTCTGTAATTCATAGCCTTCAAGCTCCAGTGCCTGCCCCCCCGCCGGGATCAGGCGGCTAAGCACGGTAGCCTTGACCGAGTGGGTATGCAGAACGGCGCCAACCTCGGAATAAAGCTGATAGATCACCGTGTGCAGAAGGGTTTCTGCCGACGAGCGGCAATCGCTTTGCACCGCCTGGCCATGAAGATCCACCACCATGACGTCGCCTGCGCCCAACTGGCCCTTGTGCCGGCCAGATACCGTAATCGCCACATGGTCGCCATCGATACGGGCCGAATAATTACTGCTGGTGGCGGGCGACCAGCCGCGGTCGTAGAGAAAGCGGCCGGCCTCGACGATGGATTGGGCGGCGGTGGCGTAGCGGGTTACATCAAACACAGGCATCCTCCGGGTTGGTACGAGCCCTGCCCGGGCGCGAATCTGGCGCCATTATAGAACCACCCCCCCAGCCCGGGTAAAACCGATTCCGCTCAGGCTTTAAGGGGGGCAGACGGCGCTGGCGCTTGCCGGTCAGCGCAAACAAGGCGTTGCCCAGGGCCGGAATCACCGGCGGGACGCCAGGTTCCCCCCCAACGCCGGTGGGCGGCTCTTCGCTGTCGACAATATCCACCACCATCTCCGGTACCTGATGCATGTGCAGCAGACGATAATCGTGGAAGTTACTTTGCTGCACCTCGCCGCCGTCCAGGGTAATTTCCCCCCCGTTCAGCGCCGCCGTCAGGCCAAAGACAATGCCGCCGGTCATCTGATCCTCGACAATTCGCGGGTTCACCACCTGACCACAGTCCACGCTGCAGGTGACCTTGTGAACGCGAATTCCGCCCTGCTCAATACTGGCTTCCACCACCTGGGCAACATAGGTACCAAAGCTCTTGAACAAAGCCACTCCGCGCGCCCTGCCCTCTGGCACCGGCTGGTTCCAGCCCGCCAGCTCGGCAGCCCGCTCCAGAACCCGCCGATGACGGGGGGGCTCACTCTCCAGCAGTTTCAGCCGGAAACTGACCGGATCTTCGTTGGCCTGGCTGGCGAGTTCATCCATAAAGGTCTCGACCGCGAAACCATTGTGGGAATAGCCCACGGATCGCCACCAGGTAATTGGCACGCCCGGGTCAGTATGGGTATGCCGAACCCGGACATTGGGTACCGCGTAGGGATAGCCAATAGCCCCCCCCTCAATGGCCGAAATGTCTTTCGGGGGGGTTGCGATACCTTCAACCATCAGGCCAACCCTGCCCAATGTTCCGTACAGTAATTTTGGTGCCCAGGGGGGGTACTGGCTGGTGCAGCGTTCCGGACGTACCAGTCAAGTATCTGCGGGCCAACAATCTGATGATCCCAGCCCGTCAACTGCCCATCCTCCAGACTGGCCGCCATACGATGCAACATGGCCGGGCGGAAAAAGCCATGGCGGGTGTCGTCTTCCCGGGACCAGATCAGTTTGACCGGCACTTTCACCCGGTAGGCGACCAGGGCCGCTTCCTCAATGTAGTCCTGAGTCAACCTGCGGCCGAAGCCACCGCCAAGAAAGGTCGTGTGGATAGTCACGTCATCCGGAGAGAGATCGGTGTGTCGCGCGGCGGCTATGCGGCCCAGATCCGGCGCCTGGGTCGGCGCCCAGACTTCCATGCCACCGTCCCGATACCAGGCGGTCGCATTCATTGGTTCCATGGTGGCGTGGGCCAGGTACGGCTGCTCATATTCAGCCTCCACCAGGGTACCCGCTTTCTCCAGAACAGCCTCGGGGGGGTCACCGTCCACCCGTTCGTCCTCGCCGGGATCGTCACCGGCGGCCTGACGATAGTGTTTGAACACGTCCGGATTGGATAACCCGACGGCCTCGGAAAAATCCCACTCAACCGCCAGCGCTTCCTGAGCCTTGCGGGCTCGCCAGTAGCGATCTGCCACTACGGCCACACCGCGCTCGGTGATGAAGGCATCAAGCACGCCCGGCATGGCCCGAACCTGATCGCGGTTGAAACTGACCGCCAGTCCGCCATAGCGGGGGGGGCTCCGGGTCATAACGGCATAGACCATATCCGGCAGCTCTACGTCTATCCCGTACATCGCCTGGCCGGTGGACTTGGCCTCGGCATCCAGCCTTCCGGCCTGTCGGCCGATGTATTTCCACTGGGAACGGGGGGGTTTCAGTGGCACATCACCACGAATCACCTCTTTGTCCGCCAACTCCACCAGTTTGCCATAGGGCATGGAATCCAGGCCGTTGGGGGGGTGGCGTACGTACCCGCCCTCCGTTTTGCATTGTCCCGGCTCGACCCGCCAAACCCGGGCGGCGGCCATCACCAGCATCAGTCGCGCCGAAGCTCCGGCCTCCCGCAGGGGGGGCTGCCAACTGGAGGCGACACTGGTGCTGCCACCGGTAAGCTGAAGCCCGAACAACGGGTTACGGTACTCCGGAGCAACCGGGGGGGCAAATTCCACGCGAATGGCCTCCGGCGCTACATCCAGCTCCTCCGCTATCAAAGTGGTAAGACCGGTGTAGGTGCCCTGGCCCATCTCAACCCGATCGAGGGTGAAAATAATGTCGTTGTCCCGGGTGAGTTCCAGCCAGGCGTTCGGTTTCCATTCACCGGTTTCAGGCTCATAGCCGGTTTGCACGGAGGCACAACCAGGCAGATTCAGCGCCAATAGCAGTCCACCGGAAGCCGAGGTGCTGACCTTCAGGAAATCCCGTCGATTCATCGCCATATTACGCATCCTCCCCCCCGGCCGGCTGGTACTGACCCACACCACCGGCGACGGACTCAACCGCAGCCACAATGCGAGGATAGGTGCCGCAGCGACACAGGTTGCCGGTCATGGCGGTGACGATCTGTTCGCGATCCGGAGAGGGGGGGTTGTTGGCCAGCAGGTGCGCGGCCGTCATGATCTGGCCAGACTGGCAATAACCACACTGGGGGGGCACCCCCCCCTGTTCCACCCAGGCTTTCTGTAACGGATGCAACTCGCCATCAGCGGACAGGCCTTCGATGGTGGTGATTTCGGCACCTTCAGCCATCTCCACCGGCGTAGAGCAGGAACGGGCGGGCTGACCGTTCAGGTGCACAGTGCAGGCGCCACAGAGGCCTGCACCGCAGCCAAACTTGGTCCCTTTGAGCCCAAGTTCATCCCGCAGCACCCATAACAACGGGGGGGTATCGGGTTCGACATCCAGCGAATGCTGGCGACCGTTCACAGTCAGCGTGAAAGCCATTCCGTGCTCCTCATCATGTTATTGTTTTGGCAGGTTCGGCGCGTTTTACCGCCACGCCTTTACTTGACGACGTCTTCACCATCCTTGTTTACCCAGATTTTGCGCTCACCGGTTTCCAGCTTGCCGTTGGAATCCCACACTTCACGGTTCTGGGTGGCACTTTCCACTTTGCCGTTATCGTTCCAGATTACCCGGTCTTTACAGCCGGCCAATGTCAGTACAGAAATCAAAGCCACAAAAATCAAACGCATCTTAATTCTCCCGATTCGGTGTTTCCGTCGTAGCGAATGATCCAGACGATTCCTTATCTGGAACCATGGATCTCCCGATTATGCTGTTTTTCCCGATCGTTTTTCCTGACCATTACGTAAACCGCGCCGGTGCCACCGTGGTGTTTCTTTGCCGAATGGAAAGCGAGAACGTTGTCCAGCTCCGGCAACCACTTCGCCAGGTAGCTCTTGAGCTGGGCGATGCCATCAGGATTGCGTTCTCCCTTGCCGTGCAGGATGATCACCGAGCGCAAACCGTAATGTACGCAGTCGTTGATAAAACCGAACACTTCCCGGCGGGCTTCCTCCACCGTCATGCGATGCAGATCCAGCCGGGCCTCGATCGGGTACTGGCCAAGACGCAGCTTGCGGAAAACCCCCCCATGCTGCACGCCTGGCGCTGCCAGCTGAGAATGTCGTGTGCCGTTAGCGGCTCTACCATATCGGACGTCAGTGGGTTCAGGTCTCGCACCGGCTTTTCAACCGCCGCCCTCTGGCGTTCAAGGTGCCCGGGCGTCAGCTCCTTGGGCACCGATACTTCGGCCCGATTGGGTTTGCGTATCCGCTGCACATCCTTCATTTCTTCGAGGAAGGCAAGGCGTTCATCTTTACTGGTCATGACACTAACTGATTCCGGTTTGACGAGTATCAGAACTCTATCACCGCACCGGTCTACCATAAAGAAAAGCTCTGCGACGAAAATCGTAGAGCCCCCCCTCCGGGTTCCGCTGAACTACACTGCAAGCGGAGAATAATAATGACGGAGCTCCCCCCCGTACCTGGCTCCCAAGCTTACGGATCACGATATGGCCGCAGCAAATCAGGACACTACCCGCCCTCAGAACACCCGAGCGATTATGTCATTCCTGAGGGAACATGCCCCCCCGTTCTCCAGCATGGACGACACCCATCTGGCCCATTTTGCTGAGCATGCGACCCTGAGGTTTTACGCCGATGGCGACGAAGTGCTCTCGCCCGACGATGGAGTGGTCAAGCGGTTTTATGTGGTCAAGCAGGGACGTATCCGGGGGGGTGAGCGCCACAATGAAAAAGAAGACCGGGCAGAAACCACCTTTGAAATCAGCCAGGGTGAGTGCTTTCCGCTTGCGGCACTGATTGGCGAGCGCCCGACCCGAACGCTACACAGGGCTTCCGGCGATACCTTCTGCCTCAGTATTGAACAGAACGCCTTCATCACCCTGTTTTCCGAAAGCGAATCCTTTCGCGATTTCTGTCTGCGGGGGGGCGTGAGCAGCCTGCTGGACCAGGTCAATCAGCGCATCCAGTCCAAGGCCATGGCTTCCATTGGCTCCAGCAACAGCCTCGACACCCCCCCCTGGAGCGCTACGCGCTGCGCAACCCGATTGTCTGCTCGCCGGATCTGCCGGTTCGCAAGGCCGTAGCCCGGATGCACGAGAATAATGTGGGCAGTATCATCATCACCGATGACAATCGCCATCCCACCGGCATTTTCACGCTGCGCGACCTGCGCACCATGATCGCTGAGGAAAAGGCCCCCCCCTCGACACGCCCATTCGTCAGGTGATGACAGGCAATCCCTGTCGCCTGCCCGCCACAGCGGACGCCTTTGAGGCGGCAATGCTGATGGCGGAACACCATTTTGCCCATCTGTGTGTGGTCGACGAAGAGGACCGCCTGATTGGCGTGGTATCCGAGCGGGATCTGTTTTCTCTTCAGCGGGTAGACCTGGTCAACCTGGCTCGAACCATCGGCACTGCCACCCACTTGCGTACCCTGGTCAGCCTTCGCTCCGATGTCTCAAGGCTGGTCGACGCCATGCTGGCCCACGGCGCGGATTCGGGCCAGGTGGTGAAGATCATTACCACCCTGAACGATGTCACCGTGCGCAGGGTACTCGAACTTAACCTCAAGAAGAACGACCCTGGCATTCCGTTTACCTGGCTTACCTTTGGCAGTGAGGGCCGCCAGGAGCAAACCCTGCTGACCGACCAGGATAACGGTATTCTGTTCGAGACACCGGAGGGCATGACCGAAGACCAGGTGCGTGAGAAACTGCTGCCCTTTGCCCGCAAGGTCAACGACGAACTGGCAGAGTGCGGGTTCACCCTGTGCAAAGGCAACATTATGGCCAGCAACCCCCCCAAACTCTGCCTGAGTGACCGGGAATGGGACGACTGGTTTATCCGCTTTATTGATGCCTCAACCCCCCCCAGAACCTGGTCTACTCGTCGATATTCCTGGATATGAGAGCGGTCTTCGGCCCCCCCACTGAGCCACTCCATCGTCTGCTGGAGAAGGTGCTCCAACGCATCCGCAAGAACGCCCTGTTCCAGAAAATGCTCGCTGGCAACGCGCTGCAGCGAAAACCGCCCCCCCTGACCATGTTCCGGAACTTCCGCTATCTGAACGACGAGAAGAAACACTCGCTGGATCTGAAACGTCAGGGCCTGGCGCCATTTGTGGAATCCGTAAGGGTGTTCGCACTGGCCCATGGGGGGGTGGAAGCCGCCAATACCCTGGAGCGCATTGACGCCCTGGCCAGAAAAGACATCTTTGACGCCAAGGACGCCAACGCCTGGAAGGAAGCCTACAGCCTGATTCAGGCCATCCGTATGCGTGCTCATCAGGAAATGCTCGACCGGGGGGGCGAGGAGCTGACCAATTACATCGATCCGGACGACCTGAATCCTCTGGACCGGCGCATACTTCGCGAGTCTTTCCGCCAGGCCCAGCGGCTCCAGCAGAAACTCGAAGTTACGTATCAACTATAGGTCTGCGCACAGAACATGCTGGAATACATCAAACAGTGGCTGGCCAGAAGGCGCGGTGGAACGGTCGGCGAACACGATGCCGCCAATCTGCCCAGCCCGAAAACGGTTGGCGACCAGCCCTTGTCCCGGAGCCGGCTGATTGTCCTTGACCTTGAGACCACCGGCCTGAACGCGTCCAAAGATGAAGTGATTGCCATCGGAGCGGTTGCCATCGAAGGTGGTGTCATCCACCTGAATGACCAGTTTGACCTGATACTGCGTCGCCCTGAACTGGACATTCGGGAAACCGTGCTGATCCATGGCATCGGCCCAGAAGCCCTGACTCAGGGCTACGAAACCCAGGATGCACTGCTCTACCTTCTGGAATGGATGAACGGGGGGGACCCGATTCTTGCCTACCACTCCGCCTTCGACCAGAAGTTCCTCGAAAAGACACTGAAAAGCCAGTTGGGCTACACCCTGCCCCCCCACGTCTGGATGGATGTTGCCGAGCTGATGCCGGCGTTCTTCCCGAAAGCAACGATCAAAGGGCGCGGTCTGGACGACTGGGCGGATGTATTTGGCCTGGAAATCAGTGAACGCCATCACGCCGCAGCCGACGCGCTGGTTACCGCAGAACTGGCACTGATAGCCCTCAATAAAGCCCGGAAAAACGACGTCAAAACTCTCAAAGAACTCAGTGAAAAGCTGCATTATCAACGCCGTTTACAGCATATGCACCGCTATTAGCGGAACAGGATCTACTGGCGATGTCCTTGACCAAATACAAGGCAAGTTACTGAGAGTTAGACCATTTGCCAATATCCATAAATCCATTGACCGGTAAAGTCGGAGGAGACAACAAGTCGGAGAAGTACTACATGAATAATAAATTCTCTATCCGCAACACCTCACCAAAAAAAACACCCAATCTCCACAACAACAATACAGGAGTGATTGTATGTCAGGTCATAGCTACGACGCTGAAAACTACTGGAAGGCGAATCTACGCCTGATATTCGGGAGCCTGATTATCTGGGCCCTGGTATCTTACGGCTTCGCTATTCTGTTACGCCCGATGCTGGCGGGAATCCCCCCCGTAGGCGGCACCGATCTGGGCTTCTGGTTTGCCCAGCAAGGCTCCATCCTTACCTTCATTGTTCTGATCTTTCACTATGCATGGCGCATGAACAAGATCGACGAAAAATTCGGCGTGCATGAGGAGTAAGGACAAATGAGCCAATTTGCAATCAACATTATGTTCGTAGGGGGGGGCTCGTTCCTCCTCTACATCGCCATCGCTGTCTGGGCCAAGGCCGGCAGTACCAGCGATTTCTACGTTGCGGGCGGTGGTGTGCATCCTATCACCAACGGCGCCGCAATCGGTGCTGACTGGATGTCTGCCGCTTCGTTTATCTCCATGGCTGGTCTGATCGCGGCCGGTGGCTATGCCAACTCCACGTTCCTTATGGGCTGGACCGGTGGCTACGTCCTGTTGGCCATGCTGCTGGCTCCTTACCTGAGGAAGTTCGGTAAGTTTACGGTTCCTGAGTTCATCGGGGGGGATCGATACTACAGCGCAAACGCGCGACTGGTAGCCGTTATCTGTCTGATCGTTGCCTCGGTAACCTACGTTATCGGCCAGATGGCTGGCGCTGGTGTGGCCTTCTCCCGCTTCCTGGAAGTGGATGCCACCACCGGTCTGATCATCGCAGCAGTTGTTGTATTCGTCTATGCGGTACTCGGTGGCATGAAAGGCATTACCTACACCCAGGTAGCACAGTACTGTGTACTGATTGTCGCTTACACGATTCCCGCAGTATTCATTTCCATTCAACTGACAGGCAACCCGATTCCGGGCCTGGGCATGTTCTCTACCCATACCGACTCTGGCTTGCCGCTGCTTGAGAAGCTGAACCAGGTCATCACTGATCTCGGATTCAACGAATATACCGCTGATGTGGACAACAAACTGAACATGGTTCTGTTCACACTGTCCCTGATGATCGGTACTGCCGGTCTGCCACACGTTATCATTCGTTTCTTCACTGTGCCCAAGGTGGCTGACGCGCGCTGGTCTGGCGGCTGGCCCTGGTCTTCATTGCCCTGCTGTACCTGACGGCTCCTGCTGTCGCTTCCATGGCTCGCCTGAACCTGATGACCACTATCTACCCGGACGGAACCCAGGCCGCCCCCCCCATCGAATATGATGAGCGCCCGAACTGGGTCAAGGAATGGGAAGTAACGGGTCTGATTCAGTTTACCGACAAAAACGAAGACGGCCGTATCCAGCTTTACAACGACGTACCTGCGTTTGAAGCTGAAGCCCAGGCCCGCGGCTGGAACGGCAACGAACTGGTGGTTAACCGTGACATCCTGGTACTGGCCAACCCCCCCGAAATCGCCAACCTGCCAGGCTGGGTCATTGGCCTGATCGCAGCCGGTGGTCTTGCAGCCGCGCTGTCGACAGCCGCCGGCCTGCTGCTGGCGATTTCCTCGGCGGTGAGTCACGACCTTATCAAGGGACGATTCAACCCCCAGTATCAGTGATAAGGCGAACTGATGGCTGCCCGGATATCCATGGCCGTTGCCATTGTGGTCGCCACCTATCTCGGTGCAAACCCGCCAGGGTTCGCGGCTCAGGTGGTTGCCCTTGCCTTCGGTATTGCGGCTGCCTCGCTGTTCCCGGCACTGATGATGGGTATCTTCTCCAAACGCGTAAACAACGTGGGCGCGACTCTGGGCATGCTGTCCGGCCTGATCTTCACTCTGGTGTACATCTTCGTGTACAAAGGCTGGTTCTTCATCCGGGCACCAACAATCTGGCAGACACTCCCGAGAACTGGGTGCTGGGTATTTCCCCCCCGCTGTCTATCGGTGCCATTGGTGCGATCGTCAACTTTGCGGTAGCCTTCGCAGTATCCAAGGTGACTGCAGAGCCGCCCGTTGAAATTCAGGAACTGGTTGAAAGCGTCCGCTACCCGCGTGGTGCCGGTACTGCCCAGGATCACTGAAGCGAAAGACAATCTGATTCATCGCACCTGATGACAGGTTGAAACCGAACGGGCTTCCTCAGTGAGGGAGCCCGTTCTTTTTTTTGAGGAAACCGTTGTATGTTCTGGACTTTTGTAGCCACCGTTTTTTTGCGGTCTTGGTGCCGCTGGCATTGCCATGGGTATTCGCGCGGCCACCGCCAAAAAGCCCCCCCGAAGTGGCTGATTCCGGTCTTTGCCGGTGCGGGCATGCTGGGTTATCTGATCTATGGAGAATACACCTGGTATGACCACAAACGAGCCATGCTGCCGGAAGAAGCTGTGGTTGTGGCCACCGAACAGGAGAGAATTTTCTTTCGCCCCCCCTGGACCTTTGTGTTTCCCTACGTGACCTCATTCTCTGCGGTCGACAAGGAAAGTATCAGCCGTGATACCGGTGATCAGAACATTGTTCGCTTCACCCTTTATCGTTTCGAGCAGACGGTCACCGATGCGGTTTCGCACCGGATTCATCTCATTAACTGTGGCAGCCGGGAGCTGGTACCACTGGGTTCCGACGGGGGGGCGCCGAGAGTAGATAACATGAAGTTGCTGGAGAGCGACGATCCACTCTATACCATCATTTGCAGAAGCTGAGACCACAGGAGCGGATAACAAGACCCCCCCATGATTAGCGCCTGGCTGCTTGTCCTTATATCGATCACTTACATTTCACTGCTGTTCCTGATCGCCTGGGCAGGTGACCGGCACCCGGGGGGGCTCTACAAGCGCCGTCTGGCCAGAACCCATATTTACGGTTTGTCCCTGGCCGTCTATTTCACGTCATGGACCTTCTATGGCGCAGTTGGTCGGGCCACCCAGGAAGGTCTGGCATTTCTCCCCCCCATCTACCTGGGCCCGTTACTGGTATTCATTTTCTTTGCGCCGCTGCTCCGGCGCATCATCTACATCAGTAAACGCAACAACAGCACCTCCATTGCCGACTTTATTGCCTCGCGTTACGGCAAATCCCAGGTGCTGGCGGCCATGGTGGCCATCTTTGCCCTGATCGGCAGCGTTCCCTACATTGCCCTTCAGCTCAAAGCCATTGCCCTGGGGGGGTTTAATGTCCTCTCGGGCACCGGTGACAGTTATCAGGAATTGAGTACAGCGGCCTGGAACGACTCTGCCTGGTACATCACCCTGGCTCTGGCGGTCTTTACCGTGCTGTTCGGAACCCGGCACCTGGAGTCCACAGAACATCATCGGGGGGGCATGATCCAGGCCGTTGCCTTTGAATCACTGATCAAGCTCATCGCCTTTGTGGCGGTGGGGGGGCTGTTTGTTGGCTACGGGCTGTACGATGGCTTCGGGGGGGACCTGTTTACCCGAGTCCGCGAAGCTGACCTGATGGGCACGCTTACCACAGAGTCGCTGGAAGCCCCCCTGCGTTCCTCACACAGACGCTGGTTGCCATGCTGGCCATCATCTGCCTGCCACGGCAATTTCACGTGATGGTGGTGGAGAACACCGATCACCGGGATTTGAGGTCGCTCGCTGGGCGATGCCGATCTATCTGATCATCGCCAGCGCATTCGTCATTCCCATTGCCGCAGCCGGACTGTTGAGCACTCACCTGGCGGGCAGCGATCCGGACATCGTCATCCTGCAACTGCCGATCATGGCAGGGGGGGAACACTGGCTTGCCGTACTGGCGTTTCTGGGCGGTGGATCAGCGGCGGCCGCCATGGTGATTGTCTGTTCCGTCGCCATAGCCACCATGGTGAGTAATGAAATCATCATGCCAGGCCTGCTCAAGTTCTTCCGACCAGGCATGAACCGACGAACTGATCTCAGCTTCCTGCTGCTGACGATCCGGCGGGTTGCCATCTTTGTAGTACTGCTGACCGCCTACGGCTTCTACCGCATGGCTGGCGAAGACTACAGCCTGACGGCGTTTGGCTTACTGTCCTTTGCCGCAGCGGCCCAGTTTGGTCCCGCGCTCGTAGGCGGTATTCTCTGGCGCCAGGGTAACTTCACCGGAGCTGCCTGGGGGGGCCTTGGCTGGGCTTCCTGATGTGGTGTTACACCTTGCTGTTGCCCGCGCTGGTGTCCACCGGGTGGGTTGCGGATACCCTGATTGAGCACGGCCTGTTTGGCTGGAACTGGACCCGACCAACAGCCCTGTTCGGTTCCGACCTGGATCAGATTAGCCATGGCATTCTTTGGAGTCTGGGGGGGGTAAACACCGGGGGGGCCTATATTCTGCTCTCCCTGATTACCCGGCAACGTATTCGGGAGAAGATTCAGATTGCCGCGTTCTTCCACGATGCGCAGCCCAAAGCCGAGAATGCCCAGCACCAGAGCTGGCAGGGTGAGATTCTTACCTCCGACCTGCAGGCCCTGACCGACCGGTTCATGGGGGGGGAAGAACGTTCCGAAAGCATTTTCAGGAACTACGAACGACGTAATGCCATCCGGCTCTATCCTCAGCGGCCAGCTTCCACCCACCTGATGAAGTACATAGAGCGCCAGCTGGCATCGGTGATTGGAGCCTCCACCGCCCGCGTGGTTCTGGAGTCGACCCTGACTGGCCGCGATATGCAGATTGAGGACGTGGTCAGCATTGTCGATGAAGCCTCCCAGGCCATGACCTTCAGCCGGGAATTACTGCAGTCTGCCATCGAGAACATCAGCCTGGGCGTGTCCGTGGTCAACCATCAGCAGCAACTTGTCGTCTGGAACCATCGCTATCTCGAGCTGTTCAACTATCCCAAGGGCTTTGTCCGGGTTGGCCGGCCGGTTGAAGACCTGATGCGCTATAACCTCACCAACGCCAACCTGTCTGCCCGTCGAATTGACGACATCGTCGAGAACCGCTGTAACAGCATGCGCGAAGGCAAACCCATGTCTTACGAGCGTCAGCGGCCCGATGGCACGGTCGTCCGGGTGGATGGCAGTCCGATTCCAGGCGGTGGCTATGTCACCACATTCCAGGACATTACCGCCATGCGCAGGACCGAGCAGGCCCTGAAGGAAACCAACATCTATCTGGAGCAAAGGGTCCGGGAGCGTACCCAGGAACTGCAGGTGATCAATGAGCAGATGCTCAAGGCCAAGTCGGTAGCCGAGCAGGCGAACCAGAGTAAAACCCGCTTCCTTGCCTCTGCAAGCCACGACCTGCTGCAACCCCCCCTGAACGCAGCAAGACTCTTTACCTCCGCGTTGTCCGGCAAAGTGAACGAGGGCGAAACCCGGGATCTGGTAGACCACATCGACAGCTCGCTGGGCGCGGCTGAGGAGATCATCAGTACACTGCTGGACATTTCAAAGCTTGATGCCGGGGGGGCACTTGAGCCGGATATTGGCGTGTTTCCGGTCAACGAGCTGCTTCGCATCTGGCCACCGAATTTTCAGCCATCGCCAAGGATCAGGGGGGGCTGGAACTGCATGTGGTCCCCCCCAGTACCGCCTGGGTCCGTTCCGATGCGAAACTTCTGCGTCGTGTGGTACAGAACTTCCTTTCCAATGCCATCCGCTACACCGCAAGCGGCAAGATTCTGATGGGCTGCCGACGCCTGAAAGGCTATCTGCGCATTGAAGTCTGGGACACCGGACCGGGTATGTCAGATGACCAGCTTAATCACATCTTTGAGGAGTTTCGCCGATTCCAGCATGGTCGCGACAAGAAGGGGGGGCTGGGGGGGCTTGGCCTGGCCATTGTTGATCGTATCAGCGGCATGCTTAACCACCCGGTCACCGTGCACTCCATCCAGGGCAAAGGCAGCGTATTCGGGATCACGGTTCCGGTCGCCCCCCCGGCCGATCAAAGCCGGCTGGATTCCCAGAAAAGTGGCAGCAGTTCAAGACGGGTCTCCAATCTCGGGGGGGGCCTGCACGTTCTGTGCATCGACAATGATGCAGCCATTCTGCAAGGCATGGTCGCGTTGCTGGGCAACTGGCAGTGTGATGTCACTGCCGCCGAAAGCCTGGACGATGCCCTGGACAAACTGGACGGACGCAGGCCCGATATTATACTTGCTGATTATCAGCTGGATGATAACCGCAATGGACTGGATGCCATGGACAGCATAAGGGAACATCTGGGAAGCGACATTCCCGGCATCCTCATTACCGGCTATATGGCGCCGGAGGTACGTGACGACGCAGGCAACCGGGGGGGCTACCAGGTACTGTACAAGCCAGTGAAGCCTGCAGCCCTGCGAGCGCTCGTAAACAAACTACTTAAACAGAAGCGGCCATGAATCCATCCGACCGGAAAGACGCAGTAAATCCGTTTGGCAAGCTTACTTTTCTTGTTGTCGACGATTTCGAGAACTTTCGGCTATCCATGCGGCAGATGCTTCGCAGTTGTGGTGCCGACAAGATTGAACTGGTTGCTCACGCCACGCCCGCCATCCAGTACTGTACCTACAATCACGTCGATGTCGTGCTGTGCGATTACAACCTGGGGGGGGAAGGCAAAAACGGCCAGCACGTACTGGAAGAGCTGAGGCACAAGAAACTCCTCAAACGCTCATGCTGTTCCTGATGGTAACCGCGGAAACCTCCAAGGAAATGGTCATGGGGGGGGCACGGGAATATCAGCCTGACGGCTATCTGACAAAGCCCATTAACCGTGCCATGCTGGAGCAACGTCTGGGCAGCCTGATCAAACAGCGCAACGCCCTGCTCCCCCCCATCACCCGGGAGATCGACGGGAAAACTACCCGGAAGCCATCAGTCTTTGCCTGCAAACGCTGCCCAAACAGCCGCGCTACAAAACCTGGCTGATGAAGACACTCGGAGAACTCTACTTCATGGTCGGCGACCTGGCCCACGCCCAGAAAGTCTACGATGATGTTCTGAATCAGCGGGAGCTGTCCTGGGCCCGGCTAGGCCGGTGCAAGGTGTTGCTGGCCAACCGGAACTTTGATCAGGCCGTCGACGGCCTCAAAGCTCTGATTGAAAAACACCCGGACTATATGGAAGCCTACGACCTGCTGGCCGAAGGCCTTCAGAAACAGGGACGATCGGCCCAGGCCCAACAGGTTCTTGAGAAAGCGGCTGAACATTCCCCCCCCAACGCTCTGCTCCGCCAGAAGCATCTCGCTGAACTGGCCGGCGCAAACCAGGATATTGACACCGCCTCCCAGGCGTGGCGACAGACGGTGTCTCTGGGCACCTATTCCATACACGACAATGCAGAGCATTACCTGTCGCTCGCCCAGAGCCTGTCCGATCTGAGCGAGGGCGATCTGGACGAAGAAGGCGCGGCGCGCTCGTCAGAAGCCCTCTCTGTGCTTACGAAAATGGAGAAACGCTTCGACAACGATGAAACCATCGGGCTCAAAAGCCGGATCGTGCAGTGCCGTCTCCATGCCGGACAAGGCCGCCACCGGGAGGCCGAAAAGATTCTTACCGCGGTCAGCTCGGAGCTCGAGAGCCTGGAGGAACTCCCGGCCGATATGGGGGGGCTGGATTTCGCAAAAACCCTGTTCCGGATGGGCCGGGAAGATCAGGCCAAGAGAATCCTCGGCGATCTGGCCTCACGATTTGATAACGACCCCCCCGACACCTTGCAGAAAATTGAAAACCTCCTGGACGAGCCCGTTGGCTTCCGTCAGAAACTGGAAGCACGCAGCATGAACCGGGATGGCATCAAAGCGTTTGAGGCAGGCGACCTCGACGCTGCAGTGGAAGCCTTCAACAAAGCCCTGGCGATCGTTCCGGACCATGCTGCCCTGAACCTGAACCTGGTTCAGGTGTTGATGAAGCAATATGACCAGAACCCGGAGCCTGCGTTACTGGCTGCCTGCCAACAGCGCCTGGACCGTCTGAGCAAGCTGCCAGAGCAGCATCGTCAACACCGTCGATACCTGGCCCTCACCCGAAAACTGAAAGGACTGACCGCATGACCGACCCAAACATCGACTTTTCGATGGTGCTGGCCTCTGCCGTGCACGACATGAAAAATTCTCTCGGCATGTTACTGAACAGCCTCGACGAACTTCGTGGTGAACATGAGCAATCCCTTGCTGGCTCCGACAAATTCAACATGCTCCAGTACGAAGCCGAGCGTATGCATAACGATCTGGTTCAGTTACTCGGTATCTATCGCCTGGGAGAAAACAATCTCTCTGCGCACATTGACGAGCATTTTGTGCCAGATTTCCTGGAGGAGCACCTCGCCAGGCACATCCCTTTGTTGCAGGGACTCGGCCTCAAATATTCAATTGCCGCAGATGACATCAATGGTTTTTTCGACGAGGACCTGTTGACCGGTGTACTCAACAACACCATCAACAACGCCATCCGTTATACCAAAAGCCAGATACGGCTTATTGCGCGCGAAGAAGACGGTTATCTGGTGCTGGGGGGGGTTGAAGATGATGGCCAGGGCTACCCGGAAAGCATGCAACATACTGGTACCCTGAGTTTCAAGTCGCTGGACTTCAATACCGGCAGTACCAGCCTGGGGGGGCTGTTCTTCGCCTCGTCTGTGGCCGCACTGCATAGCGAAGGCGAGCGAACCGGCTCCATCAAACTGCACAACGGCGGCAGCCTGGGTGGGGGGGGTGTATTCGAAATCTGGCTGCCCTGACGCAAAAATGAAATGGGAGTCTCAAAAACGGAACCCGGGCCCGCCAACCCACTGCATATTTTCTGAGCTGCACTTATAGTGCCCGAGTCTTTCGGACTGATTCATCACGGCGTAACAACGTCTGTCACTTCCAGGGAGGAGCTCTCTCATGCCGCGAGGGCACGCACTGATCATCGAAGACTCGTCAACGGCCCGTATTCTGTTGTCCCGGCTGCTTGAACGGGCGGATATCTCTACCAAAGGGGGGGTTGCCACTGCAGAGCAGGCCTTTCCCCCCCTGCTTCAGCAGGAACATTTCGACCTTATCTTCCTTGATCATCTCCTCCCGGGTATGAATGGCTTTCAGGCACTGGAGAGACTCAAGCAGCAGCCGGAGACGCGGGACATCCCGGTATTCATGTATACCTCCCAGAACGCAGAGCGTTACCTACAGGAAGCCAGAGCCTCGGTGCTGCCGGCGTCATTCGCAAGCAGGTTGACCGGGACCAGCTGATGCGAACTCTGGATATCATTCTGTCTAACGTGCCTGATCAGGAACAAAGTGAAGCCATCCGCCTGGCCGTTGAGGAAGGAGGACATCACGGGTTGGAAGCAACGGAACAGAACTCCCGGGGGGGCATGACCGGGCGCCTGTCCACGCTGGAAATTGCCTATGAAGAGCTGGAGGAAGAAATCCGTGAGTTGCGCGCTGCCTTTACCGAATGTCAGCTACAACAGGTTCAGAAGTTAGACCAGCAACAACTGCAAATGCGCTGGCTCGGCGGCTTATCCATTGCGGGTTTGGTGGCACTGGTTTGGCTTGTCACATGGCAGGGAGGGGGGGTTCTGGACGAGTATATTGCGCGCACCGATGAACAATTCAGTTTGCTGCACAGCATTGTTGGCGGCGTTATTGAATTAATCGGTCGCTAGTGACCACAAAGGCAG
>JDSH01000182.1_pt1 | contig 18834 bp, 23 predicted proteins | sample 199451 | NCBI WGS metagenome assembly JDSH01 (sample SAMN02584198, study PRJNA231836) | bioreactor metagenome | isolation source: continuous culture bioreactor electron acceptor NO2- transfer2 day 38 after... | place: Germany: Bremen | reverse complement strand
CTAAACGCAGAAATCCCACACGATTGATAGAATTTTTCGACCCTAGCATTGAATACCTTACTATTGAGAAACAGTTTAAAGATCAGGAAATCCGACTTAAGTTCAAGAACAAAGAAGAACTTATCTTCCATCAGTTGTCTGAACTGAACAGATACCTTTCATCGGGCACAATTAAAGGTATTACACTATTCCTGAACGCTCTAAAAATTCTTAAAGTCGGTGGATATTTACTTGTTGATGAAATAGAGAACCACTTCAATAAGGAAATTGTGGTCACACTAATCCGTTTTTTTATGGACCAGGATTGCAACCCAAAAGGAGCTGTACTACTCTTTTCTACACACTATCCAGAGCTACTTGATGAATTTTCTCGTAACGATACTATCTACATAGCGCGAAATAAAGCTGGGATTACTGTAGAGAATCTTTCAAAAATCCTTACACGTAATGATATAAATAAAAGCGATGCATACCAAAGTGGATACTTAGAAGGAACGGTCCCCCCCTTGTATGACGCTTATATGAACCTAAAAAGAATTGTAATAAGAACACTTGTGTAGGATGAGAAAATGAAACTATCTAATCTTATTGCCTGCATTTGTGAAGGTGCAGCAGAATGAGTATTCTACCGGTTCAGCACTACCAAAATACAGTTGAGCACCGGTAAGATACGGAAGAGCACCACCTTTCCTAGTTATCCGAAAATACGGGACAGCATCAGTAAAATACGTGAGAGCACTGGTTCTTTTTGTATGTGATACGGTTGGAGATTTCGGGTTAGTTGAGCCACTATTCCTCAGAAATTGAGCCGGTTGATGCGTCATTTTGCTACTCCAACCGATCACTTCAGGAATCTGCTCAGAATTCACCTGGATATTTGGTATGCCTTAGATCCTCGTCGCTTTGTATCACCAGGCTGAACCCATTCGAAACCAGCCTGCTGGTTATAGCATTCCCGATAGTATAACCAGAAAACTTCTCGCACCAGTCATCAGGGTCAACCTGTGAGCATATGATTGTAGTGGCTACACCATATCTTGCATCAATGAAATCAAGCAAAATGGATTCCTTAACCTGGTCATGGATGTCAAACATCAGCCAATCATCCAGGATCAGGACAGGTAGCCTTTGAAAGTATCCGAGCTTACGCTTGTACCGTTTTTGGTCTTTTGCTTGTTCAAATCATGTAACTCGTTGAGGAACTTGTTTGCATTGAAATACTTCGTCCGGTGCAGGTTATGGCAAGCCTCAACACCAGAGGCTTTTGCAAAGTAGGATTTGCCCTTATGAAAGATATTCCATAAGGGAAAGTCCTACATCTCAAGCTGCCTTGGACTGTTGGCCTGCTCCAGATTGAAACGGACCCTGTACGTCAGAATGCCTGATCTGCTGACCGATTACGAATGTCTGAAGTCGCTGATTCAAAAAAGAAAGTATATAAAGAAGATGGCAAATTACGATGTACTGATTATCGATGAATGGCTCGGGAACACCCTGACGGAACCACAACTCAGTTTCCTGTTTGAACTGGTGGAGAAGAGAAACGAATTGAAGTCCACAATCTTCTGCTCGCAATTCAGTACGAAGGAATGGTATGTCAGGCTGGGCGAGTCAACAAAAAGCGAAAGCCTGCTGAACAGAATCCTATCAGGTTTGTGCAGACTGGACTGCGGAAATTACAACATGCGTGAATACTATTCAAAGACCAGGATGAGAATCTAGGTAGTGCTCAACTTGATTTCAGCACCGGTGCTGAACTATACCACGCCGGTGCTCTATCGAGCAAATATTCAGCAGAAGAAGCCATCATTGAGTTATTATTAGAATCTGATAAGCTGATTTTTAACCGTCAACAATTGCTTGAAGAACAAATTATTAGATGCAGAAAGGGGGGGGTGCGGCCGAAAATTTTGAGAAACGTTATCTGAGAAAAGGTTTCAGTGAAAAAAATCTCAATAATACGAATACTTGACTCGAGAAAAGAGCGGTTCAAACTGAGCAATGCATATAAAGAAAAAAAATTGATATCATCAATATTGTGACCTCACCAGAAATTGAAATGTTAATTATATTCAAAGAAAACAAATATAGTGATTTTAAGAAATCCAGAAGAAAGCCAAGCGAGTTTTGCTCCATAGACTTACACTACCATAATGTAAAATCAAAAACTTTTATAAAACACTACTTTAAAGACATCGAAACCTTACTATACGCAATACAGGAATATCGCCGAATAAGCAGAATTCCAAAAGAGGAGTACTGCTTAACAGACTTGCTTAGATAGAATCTGCTACAGAGAACTCCCCCCCACTACTCCTCATACCATCTTAAAGATTTGGGTCTACTTACTTTGTAGAAGAGTATATACAGCTCCACAAGAATTGAGATTCTGTTACAGTTTACATATTCATTCCCCCCCAATGAATCGAGAGAAAAACAAGTTGAGATACCCCCCCGTCCATTGGGGGGTGAAGAAGGGGGGGACAACGCCTCCTAAGTTCAGAACTTGTCCTGATATATTGATCCTTTTCATTCTTAGCCTAACACCCTACATCTTTGGATCTTTGAACTCAGGAACCAACTCATGGAGCATTTTCAGCATCTCTTCAGGAGCGCTCTTATCGAAGGCAGTAAGATAGTGGTTGAGGAAGGAGAGCTCACTGATGGTGTGGTTGTTCACCTTTGCTTTGAAGACTAGCTTCTCCTCAGTAGCAATGGTGGTGTCCTTGTTGGCAAGGAGTTCCTCATAGAGCTTCTCTCCTGGGCGGAGACCAGTAACGATGACCTGGCTCCTGCTATCACCATAGTACTTCACCAACTTCTCTGCAAAGTCATAGATCTTGACTGGCTGGCCCATATCCAGGACCATCACCTCTCCACCCTTAGCCATACTGGCTGCCTTGAATACCAAGCCAACTGCCTCAGGAATTGCCATGAAGTAACGGATAATGTCCTTATGGGTAACGGTAATGGGAACTCCTGCCTTGATCTGGTCCATGAAAAGGGGGGGAAGCATGCTTCCCCCCCGGCTTCCCAGGACATTACCAAAGCGTACACAGACAATTTCTGTCTCCTTACTGTTGAGCATGCCGGCCATCAACTCGACCACCCGCTTGGTAGCCCCCCCCATCACATTGGTCGGGTTCACCGCCTTGTCAGTGGAGATGACTACCACTTTCTCAACCTGATGTTCCTTGGCACTCTTAAGCACAGCATAAGAACCATTGATATTGGTCGTGATGGCCTCTTCTGGATACAACTCCTGAAGTGGCACATGCTTGTAAGCTGCAGCGTGGAATATCAACTGCGGTCTGAACTGTGTCATGATGCGGTCAATTTTCTTTCGGTTCTTGATATCACAGACAATGGGAATGACTAGGTCACTCCACTCCTTCTGGTAGTTGTGTAACCGCAAGGAGAGGTCATGGAGCTCTGTCTCATCAATATCGAGCAACAGGAGTTGTTCAGGCCCATAGGTAAGCAATTGTCGACAAATCTCGCTTCCGATACTACCTCCGGCTCCGGTTACCAGAACACGTTTTCCTCGGACCATCTGCCTGATCGGCTCCTTGTCGATGCTGATCAGGGGGGGACGACCAAGAAGGTCTGCATAGTCAAGGTTTCTGAGGTCCAGCTCTTTCTGGCCCTCCTGCATCTCAAAGAGGGAAGGAATTACTTTAATATCACAGCCTGCTTCTTTTGCTGCATCGACTGCAAGAAGCATTCTCTCCTGGTCAATCTGGGTAATGGCAATGATCAGTGTCTTGGCTTTCAGGTTCTGGAGAACCTGAGGCAAGTCCCTTACACTGCCAAAGACCTTCACCCCCCCGAGCATGTATGTAGCATGAAGATGAACCTCATCATCCACGAATCCTACAATGTGGTAGGGAAGTTTCCCCCCCTTTTGGTACTGTCTTACCAGAGTGTTTCCCAGCTCCCCCCCTGCCCCCCCATAAATGACAGCACGTGGATGTTGGTTGTTACTCTGCTTGTTTCGAAACACCAAAACCGACCGGTAAAAAACACGAAAACCCATCACCATGAGGAATCCGAAAATATCGGCACTGACTATGAATGGGATCCAATCACTTTGAAGCCGAGATAGAAACCAATCAGGAGTATCCCGAGGATAGTTACCGGGATAAACGCAGTTAAACCTCGACCGAGCAGGTCGAGGGAGCTTTCACTGATTCTAATATGGTAAAAACGAACGGCAAAAAGAAGAAATATGGTGGCAAGGATATTGAAGTAAATGAGAGAGTCGAAATTGAATGGCAGTGTTTGAAAAACCACCCAAGAAGCCAAGAAGCCTGCTAGCAATAGAAGCACTGCATCCATTGTCATCAAGACAACCCAGCGCAAATAACGACTCTTCACCATTTCACTCATGCAATATCACCCCCCCTGGTCTGTATCTTCATCTGCTCCCATGCAGAACGAACGCGTAGCACAATATTCTTGTGACACAGGAGCTCGGGTAGCGCTACTATACCATGCCGCTGATGCCCTGTAAATGAATCGTACAGAAAACCCTCTATTTGCCTACTTGCTGGACTGTACAAACTCCACCGGCATGCTTACCCTTCTAACCACCTCTGCAAACTGGAACTCAACCATAACCCTGCTGTGGCGATAGTCGACCTTCACGATCGTCCCCCCCATGAAGTCCTGCATAGGCCCATCGATAATTTTAATCGGCTCACCTTTCTTATATACTACCTTGGAAGGCTTAATTGTGCCCTGGTTGTGCATAATCCAAGCAGCATACTCATAGTCTGGGCCTTGTAGCTCAATGGTCTTGTTCAGATTCCTGAGAAACCCATAACAACCGGGCAGTTTAAGTACATCCCGACCATAATCCTGTAGAGAGACTTCACTGGAGAGTAAGAGGTACCCAGGAAGTATGGGATGGTCAGTCATGATCTTTTTTCCCTTACGTCGGTCTATCATACGACGCATAGGAATGAAGGCCGTTACTTCATCATCCTCCAGTTCGCGACTAAAGAATTTAAGCAGATGTGCCTTCACATACTCCTCTCTTCCGGTCCTGCAAGCAATGAAGTAATAGTTCATAGTCGCCCATAGTACAGTATTTGGTACATGTTTGTCATCCGATTGAGAAGGCTTTCTCTAGTGCAGCCCTCATCACTTGAGCATCAGGGACCATCCCGGTCCAATTCTGTAGACCAAGGACCCCCCCTTGGTTCACCAACATCCCCCCCAGTCCATCAAGGGTAGCGGCTCCCGCTTTCCTTGCACGCTTCAAGAAAACTGTATCGGTGGGATTGAACACCACATCACAGGCAATAACATCCTGAATTCCCTGAGAGAAGGCAACATCTATACAGCTATTCTCATCAAAGAGACCAACACTGGTTGCCTGCACCACCACTAAGCCATCTTCTTCTATCTGGTAGGTGCCTTCCCACGCTTGGGTAGATACCGTGGTATTCGTGACGCCCTGTAAACGCTTAGCTAGTGCTTCTGCTTTCTCTCTGGTACGGTTTACCAGTATGACTTCTTTCACCTCAGAGAGGACCAACTCAACGGCAATGGCTGAGGCAGCTCCACCGGATCCAAAGAGCACCACGCGCTTCTCACTGAGATCACTAACCTGCTCCTTCAGCGACTGCAGAAACCCCCCTTTCCGTCGGTATTGTCTCCTTGGTAGGTGCCATCAGCCTGTACGGTTATGCAGTTCACCGCATTGCTGAGACGTGCACTCTCAGTGAAGCTATCGAGGTAAGGAAAGACTATTTGCTTGAAGGGTGCAGTTACATTGCCACCGGCAACATGCAGAGCCTTCAACCCTTCCAATGCTGTTTGCAACTGGTCACTCTCCAACTCGCAGGTGATGTATTGACCAGGATAGTCCATATCCAGAAAGGCTTCTTCCATCATATATTGGGTGGGGGGGTTTCCGACCACCGGGTTTCCAATGCAGAAAAACAGTGAAGGGAGCGGTCCCTTCATCAGTGCATGTAGTGTATCCATTACCATCTCCTTCTCTGTATCGTAGTACAGCTTTATCTTTCTGTCTAATGATTATATCCAATACACATTATATACTCATGTCTGGTAACTATTCGCTCATATACATATACTGTTACCATAAAGAGGTACAAATGGAATCAGATGAGCAACATTATACAGAGCATACAACACTACTTGAATATACACACCCTACTATCATAGCTCTTATCCAAAAGAAAGGATGGCTTTCCCTCCCTACTACTGGAGAACGTATTGCTGCAGTCTATACCTTTGTCCGTGATGAAATCCCATTTGGTTATGGAGATCACTTTGCGGTACCTGCTTCCAGAGTGCTCGAACAGGGCATGGGTAACTGTCTTACAAAGACCACGCTACTGATGGCACTGCTTCGTGCAGTAGGCTTCCCCCCCTGTCGCTTACGGGCAGCGATGATCAGCAAGGTAATCCACCGAGGATTACTTGATGATATCTCTTTCCTATTCAGTCCTCGCCATCTGCACCATACATGGGTAGAGGTATATTTCCAAGGTAGATGGATTGAGATCGGGGGGGGACATATTATTGACCGTCCATACCTGGAGAAGCTCCAACAGAAGTTTGCCAATTTCATCGGAAGCTTTTATGGCTACGGAATTGCTGTCACCCACTTCCGAAACCCCCCCCGATCAGTTGGGAGGAAGAGGAAACAGAGATCCAGAGCAAGGCAATTAGGGAAAGCCTGCATACTTTCAATGACCCTGATACATTCTTTATCTCCCATCCGGAGGCAGAGCGGAGAACTCACTGCATGACCTATAAACTGATTCTACGTCCGGGGGGGCTCAACAGGTCCATCCAGAAACTACGAAAAAGCTGAGCAATAGCCCTACTTGAGGTCTTCCTTCTCAACCAAGGTTGGTACGAAGTGTTTAAGAAATCCAGCTTTTTTGGAGCGATACTTTACATAAAAGTATCCGGCAATACTAAAAGCGAGTGCCCCCCCAACGAAATTGACGAATAGGTCTTCCATGGTATCGAAGAGCCCAATATCCAAGTACCCACCAACTCCCAACGGCTTTCCATTAACCACAACCTCTTCAATACCGCTTAGGGTGATTACCTTCTGACTATTTGTTGGGTCTAATGTGACTGAGCGTATGGTTTTAAGCACGGTATCCTTTTGCATGTCCAAGCGAAAGACAACATCCATGAAGAACTCAAAGAACTCCCAGATTACTCCGATGGTCATGGAAAAGCAGAAAGCAACAATGGCCAGAAAAAAGGGAGAGAGCCGAATAGAGAATCGTTCGTTCCTGTTGAGTATGTCCACAAGGGAAAACCCAATGGCAGCGGCCAAAAATCCGTTGAAGGTATGCAACAGGGTATCCCAGAAGGGGGGGAAGGTCACATAATAAGAGCGCATTTCTCCAAGAATCTCGGCAGCGAAGATGAAGAAGAGGATGATGTTCTCCAAGGTGTCCGGTATGTCAATACGGGTGTTGGTTTCTATCAAGGAAGGAATGGCAAACAGGACAAGGGTAAGCACACAAAGAAAAACATTCTCATAGTTGCCATTGAAGAGCTGGGCGACCAGTACCAAGACAACAATGAAACGCAGGACATAGTGTACGATGCGCGCACTATCCTTTTCCCGCAAGGCCTGGCGGAATGATTTCTTCACTGGGGGGGCTTTCCACTTCTTCATGGGTAGCATTGTGAGGTGAGAAAGCATGCCGGTCAATAGTGCTTCACCTATCTCGGCGAGTTGAGAGTTACTAAGCTTTAATGGCAGTTTTCCAATACATTACTAGACACTTATTGCCTTTTGGCAACTAATCGTATTCCTAATCTATATTTACTTTCACCCATGTACATGATATCGTTTAATGGTTTAAGGAATCACTCTTACAACAGGTTACTATGCACACCTTCGTACCGCACACCCAAGTATGCTTGTTGGCAGAGCAATTCTTGCACAAGAGACAATTTCGTCGGGAAAGCGGAATTGCCTCAAAATTTTTGCATAGAAAAATGGGGGGGATCCAGGTATGGAAGAAACGTTGTACGAGGACGAGGGCATTAGCATTAGTGAGCTCATTGGCATTGTATTGAAGCATTTTAAACTGCTTCTGATAGTATTTGGCATCATTGTCCTGGCATGTGTGGGATATATCTTGATGAATGATCCTACCTATACTGCAACTACCACGGTAAGCGTGGAGTCAATCAAGAATCTTACTGCTTGGGATACTTCAAGAGGCGATATCAGGAACATAACTACTGAACTCCAGTTCCTTAGGCGCGATGAAACAGTACGCAGTGCCTTGGGACAACTGAACCTTGCCTCCTACCAGAGGAAGGATGGCTCCACCTATGAAGATCTACTCACAGACAAGAAGAAGTTCAAGTGCCTACAGGAAGCAATTACCACCAGTGAGATAAAGGACACCAATTCAGTCTCCATCTCACTAGAGCACTCCAATGCAGTGTTTGCCCAAGATTTTCTTACAGCACTGACCAGCGAATTCTCTGCATCATTGCTTACCTTTGCAAACACAGACCTTACCTTGCAACACGATGCCTTGGATAGGAAATTTGAAGAGAGTACCACCCTCTTGGAAACAAGCAAGACAGCATTGGCTACCTTCCAAGAAGAGACAGACATCCTCTCCTTGGAAGCCAATAAATCAGCATATCAGCGAATTCTCTCCCTCATCCAGCTCCAACTGGGTGAAGTGGCTGGAGTTGCTCCTGAATCATCACTGGAGGCTTCTCTCCAACATCTTGGCGCGCAAGATGAGCAGACCCTTCTTTTAACCTCTCAGTATTCAGATGCGTATAGACAGTACCTATATGATGAAATCTCACGACTACTGGTGCAGTCAAATACATCTGAAGAGAACGCAGTACGTAACCCGGAACTGGAACTTGCACTAACCGACCTAGAAGCCCAATTCTCTGAGCTTTTCCGCTCCCAAGGTTTCGATGAACTTGATGCCCTTGCAAGAACGCGTAGCATCACATCAAGTGTGAAATTTTCAATCCTTAGTGGGTTGGAGAGCGAATATCTAAATAAGCTGAAAACTGTTACCAACCTCCAGCTCGAATACTCAGAACTACGTGATGATGTCTCCAGAGAGACCAGTACCTCTGTTAGCTTGACTTCACAGATACGATCTCTTGACTCATTCCTTTCCTCAGAGCGTACTGCAATGCAGGAAGTGGAACCAGTGAAACTGGTAAATGAGGATGGGGGGGAATCCAACAACCTCCTTATCCTGCAGTTGGTGTACTGCTTGGAGCAGCACTTGCCCTGCTCGCCACCCTGCTTGCTGAATACCTCTCTGACACAATTGATGACGAACAGTCCCTTACCAGGATACTGGGCAAGGAAGGAAAACTTCTTACCACCATTCCCCCCCCAGGGAGCAAGGACGTCAATACCGAGATGGAAATTCTTGAGCACCCTGATTCAGAAGCAGGAAGTGCCTATACCCATCTTGCCGGTATTATGATGTATGCCCCCCCAAACACCAATATCTTTACCCTGGGAAGCTTGAGCTATGGAGAAGGAACTTCCTATACCACACTCAATACAGCACTCTCCATGGTAAAGAGTGGAAAGAAGGTTCTCGTAATTGGTACCGCGAACGAGGGAATGAACTACCAACGCCTCTATGCAAAAATTACAAGCCACGTTGAAATTGCTTCAGCGGCCCACCTGAAAACCTTCTCTCTCGACAAACCTTGCAAACCTGCGGGAGAAGACCCAGAACTCGTCATTGCATCGATAGATGCAGGTCCGAAGGAGCTGGGGGGGCAGATTCTCAACAGTCCACAGTTTGTCGAGTACCTTGGCAGTGCTTCTGCACTCTTTGATGTAGTACTCATCGATGGACCGACCTTCCGCTCTGCTTCTAATCTGCTCGCTGTTTCGAGTGCCACCAATGGCTTGATCCTGAACATCCGTAGCTTTGTAGGATCACGTCGGATGCTCAAGGCACTGCTTCACACCTTTGAACTCTGCAACCTGCCACTTGCCGGAGTTATTCTGAACAATATTGCAGGAAAACCTTCCTACCAAGAGAGACTGGCGATCAAGGCACACGACAAGGCTTTGACTTCCCTTATGTCTGGAAATGGAAGTGGTCACGAAGTTAAGCTGTTAACAAAAGCCTCATCTCGTTGATACTACACTGTCCCTCCTCATACTTAGAGGAGGGAGCAGGAGAGCGTGCATGAAATACAGACTGTTGATGCAGGAATCTGAGAACACACTTCCCTCTACTCCCTTGCTGCTACAGGTGTTGCTTCCTTCCTATCTATTGCTCTTATTACTGGATCTACCTACTCCATTCCAAATATGGCGGTTATCTCTTTCGCTCTGGCTTCTCTTTGTACCATTATGACCATAGTTACCCAACGGAAGTCCATGGAATTGGTCGACTACCTAATCGGTGGTGTGTTGGTCCTTCTCCTGATCTATGGAAAGGTCACCCAAGGACCAGGAGTGTCCCTCCTGGGTGGATTGGGTTACACCCTGGCTGGGTACAGTATAGGTGTTTTGCTTATCTACTCCAGCTGGTCCAAGAAAACTTTTAGAATCTTTTTCATCGTTTCCTCTGCACTTCTCGCCATCGCAGTCTGTACGATTACGACAAACCTGCCCTCATTGAATGGCATCAAGAAGGCTCCCCCCCTTACCTACATAGCAAGCATCATGTTCCTGGGAGAGGGATTGCTCTACATCTCAGACTTTTACAACAAACGATACCGACCAGCCATTTGGCCGGCACTTGTATCCGTAGTACTCTCCTACTGTGCCAGAGGAAGAGCTGCAATCATCATATCAATGCTGTTCTTGGTGGTAATCATCGTGATCAACATTCGCTTCATTGCCTACTACTACGTCGACTCAGGAGCCCACTGGCTGAAGTACTATCGCCTCCCGCTCCTCCTTGCGTTGATTATGATCATCATAGCCCTCGCGCTTCTTGTTCCTCACCTCTACCGTTACTCTCAGTTTGGAAAATTAGGGTTTACCAATACAGGAAGACTAAGCGCTGCAACAAGTTTTTTTTGAATGAACTAACACCAAAGAAACTGCTCACCGGGTTCACCCCCCCGACCTTCTTAGCTAGTAGAGGGCTTCCAAACTCATACCTGTGGATGATTGCAACCTTCGGAATTTTCTCTGTAATTCCCTTCTTGGCAATCCTCTTCAGCCTCTACCGCCTGCTGCCTACCTCATCCCTCCTCTTCAGCCTTATGGTAATCCTATCGGCATACTTCCTCGGGGGGGAGATGTTATACCCCCCCTTCCGTTACGGCGACATCCTCTTCGTTCCCTTGGTTCTCAGTGCATTCCACTCAGATAGAATTTTCATCCCTGGGAAGCATGATGAACCACCATTCTGGGAACGGTATTGAGGATTATCGATTCTATAAGGACTTTTTAACAAACCTGGGAAAACAATATTCCCCCCCCGGTAGTTGGATGCATTGTACATGGGGGGGTACTTCAGAGGAACATACCTCTCTTCACGCTCTGGTTGTTTCCTGTCCTGAGTATAGATCCACAATTCCTTTTGGTCCCAGACAATGATTTCATCTCGCTCATCCCCCCCAGTTACATCAAGCACTTCACAGCAAAGCTCAGGATGCCCATCGTCAGGAAAAGAGACAACAACATCCCCCCCATCTCCATCCATCAAGCCCCCCCCTCTCTTCACGTTTGCACTGAGAAGTACCAAATCTTGGGAAGAGCCATCCCAATTAACCGGAGCAATAACCGCCCCCCCATTACTACGCATCTCACGATGCCATAGCTCCTCACCCTTGCAGTTGTGCATATACACAATACCTTGGCTGCCCCCCCAGTAGGTGGTAGTACAAATTTCCAATCCACGCTGGTCAGGCAGGAAGTTCCCTACACTGATTCGCTGTCCGTGACCGTTGATGGTCCGCTTGAGTATGGTGCCGTCACAGCGAAGCAACATGAATCCTTCCCAGCCCGACACAATTGCCAGAAGGTCTTCCTCTTCAGGATCGATTGGACCGATAACGATCTCATCAGTATGATCGGTGGAGATGGGAAGCTCCCAAAGGAGGTTCCCCCCCTTACTGTCGATCATATTGTAACAGCTGAAAATCTCGTCCTTCCCATCCTTGTTGAAATCATAGGCGTAGGGAAAGTGCCCAGTATTGTTGTGGGAGAAGGTCCAGAGAAGATTCCCTTGGTTGTCATAAATCCAGAGACGAGCATACCGATCCTTGATAAGCAAATCACTGGGACGATCCTTCCCTGATACATTCACAATCCTGATGGAATCGACATTGAGCCGGTCAAAAGCATGATGACCAAATTCTACTCCACAGAGTTCATCAGCAGGCTCACTGTTGAAGGGTGTGTCCATCTGGAATTTTACAGATCCTGTCTTCCCATCAAGAAAGAAAATCTTAAAACCCCCCCAACTTGCAATGACCTCATCGGCGCCATCACCATCTATATCATAGATCTGGAAAGGAAGGTCGGTTGTGAGGTGGATTACATCCTCATCCTCTCTACTTTCTCCTACCTGCCAGAGCACTTCTCCAGTCTCAAGGCTGACTGCAGTCAGGCAGCTGATGAATGGGTAGCGGTCCTTATATACACGTCGCTGATGCTGTGCAATCACAAAGAACCGTTCATCGGTTCCCGTAAGATGGCCGAAGCGAATCTGCCTTCCGGCACCAAAGGACCCCCCCAAGCTGATTTTCCTATGCAGTTGCATTCCAGGAAACTGTGTTCTCTTCTGCTCCAAGCGCGCTTTCAGGGCACGTTTCTCTTGTTCCAGAACTCGTAATCCTTTTTCGTTTGTGTGCACACTGAGTTTCTTGTACTGGGTGGGCATGCATCCACACAATGCAATTGCACCACGCTCGTAGCGACCATCTTCTGCCGTAAGGACAAGAACCTCTTCATGAAAGATGGAAATATTCTTTCCTTCGAGGGTGATGATAAGGTGTTGAAAATCATCTGGGGGGGACCAGGATAGGGAGCACGCCCCCCCTATCACCGTCCTATCAAGCAAGTCTACGCGATGAAGCTCAAGGCCCTCTCGTGTAAAAAACAGTCCATAGTGGCGTAAACTGCTCTGGTAACGAAAGAGCACTCCGCTATATAAGTCTGTGGAGAGTGGACGTAGTGATATGGTTAGCTGGTAATCGCTCCAATCGGTATCTCCGGCCACCAAGGTGGGAAGCGTACCCTTGGTCTCTGGTTCCTGAATTCGAGAAAGTTCCATGACATGGTCGCTCTCCATGGAAGGATTGGTCACAATCCAGGTAGGCCCCCCCTTGTAGGTATAGTTGGCAACAGGGTCGTGCCATACACCCCCCCGATACCCTTTATCAGGGTAATAGTGATACTCTCCCATGGCAGAATGCTCTCTGTCGTAGGGAAACGGGCCGAGTGGAAAAGAAGAGAAATCCTCTTCGAACAGTAGTATATCGTTCACATGTAACTCCTCTATTACTTACCAATGAAGCAGGGCATCTACATCAACTGGAAGCCCACTGGCGATTGATTTGTTTGCTGCAATACCTGTAAGAATTGAGCGAATACCATCATTGTGGTCAGCACTTCTGGAAAGGGGGGGGTCATGGGGGGGAGGGTTCTCCAGAAAAATATCGTCCAGCATCGCAGGGTCTCCCCCCCCACCGTGGCCTCCTTCCCGGGTCTCGACCTCAACTTCATAGGGAGAATCGAGCAAGGGACAGACCCTGACCTTATGATAGACCGTAGCCCCCCCTTCGTCGCACTGTTTTCCCCCCCCTGCATTAATGTAGGGCTTCTCCAGCGCGGTGTATTCTATTCTTCCCTTCGAGCCATTGATTGCTACATTGAACCCCCCCTCCCAGGGAAGGTAGGTATTCAAGGAGTACGAGAGCATTGCTCCGCTCTTGTAACGAACAAGGGCGGCCATGGTGTCCTCGATGCTGATATCATCTGAGAAGACGGAGCGGTCACGGATATAGCCGCTCTCCTCTTCAGCATCCAGGTAGAGCCCCCCCTTGAGCGTAGGGTTGCTCTCCAGATCGATGGCAAAGGGATCATTCTTGGCTGCCTCACTTCCATGACAGCGGTAGTAGAACTGCGTTACTCCCCCCCGCTTCTCTGCAGCTGCCTGCCCATAGAAGTTCAAATCCCCCCCATAAGCAAAGACTGTCTTTGGTTGGGTACCCAACCAAAAATTGACCAGGTCGAAGTGGTGGGTACTCTTGTGTACCAATAGCCTCCGCTGTTCTGTTTGTTTCTATGCCAACGCCTGTAGTAATCTGCCCCCCCATGCTGGGTATTGAGCAACCATTCAAAGTGTACGGAAAACACGTTCCCTATGGTCCCTTGAGTGATCAACTCCCTGATCTTCGAATGATGGGGGGGAGCGTAGCGATAGTTGAATGTTACCCTGATTGTCTTGCCATACTGCTTCTGAGCGTCAATTATTGCCTGTGCTTTTTCGCTATCTGTGGTAATGGGTTTTTCACTGATGACGTCACAACCCAACTCCATCGCCTTTATGATGTACTGGTCATGGGTCCTGTCTACTGAGGTGACGATGATTACATCGGGCCTCTGTTTCTTGACCATCTGGGTGAATTGATCACTCTTGTAGGTCGGCACCGGAGGTGCCACATTGGTCCTTAAGGATGGTATTTGAGTAATCCATTCTCTTCTGGCTCATATCACAAAAGGCGACCAACTCGCTTGAATCCTGGTATCGGGTGGCGATTGCCTCATAAAACATGCGGGCCCGGCCTCCGGTTCCCACCTGTGCATATCGTTTTTTTCTTCATGCCATGACTCCTGTTTGCACAAAAGTATACGCCCTATACAAGGCCTTGTCGTTGGCAGAATAAGAAGAGTGTTTGTCTTTTTTTCGTAGATTAGTAGTCAGTACGAGTTGTGAGTCGTACCTTGGATATATACTCCGAAGGAGCGATACCTCCGTGTTGCTTGAAAAACCTCGAGAAGTACTGAAGATTCTCAAACCCAAGGCTGAATCCAATTTCACTCAGCGTCTGTTCCGTGTTCTGGATCAGGAACAGTGCTTTCTCAAACTTCATCAGATTTATGTACTTGATCGCAGACAATCCTGTCTGCTTTTTTATTACTCGGTAGAGATAATCCTGGTTATAGCCACAGGTTTGGGCCATATCCTGAACACTGAATGAGTGGTCAAGATGAGCATCGATGTACTTGTCTACCATATTCAGTAGCTCAGACTTGCCAGAAAGTGAACTTTCCCTGAGCTGATGAATAGGACTCGATTCATAAATAGGCAAGGAATGTTCAAGCATAATCGGTTCATGGAGAGCAAGCATTCCATCAGCAAGGCAGAGGACATCGCACGATAGTGCAACGCTTTACGCTGTCCCTCCAGTACAATCCTACTAAGCAAGCTGTATATCTGGTTCTCTCGGTCTCGGAATTTTGTCTCAATCCCAAGCAACACTTCATCCACATGAGGGTCTGAGGCAGCAAACTTTACCTCAAGCATCTTCACCCCCCCTTCCTTGCTGGTAGCTTGGAAGCATGCCGCCGGCCTTGTTTACAGAATACAATATCCCCCCCAGCTTCCAAAGCATAGGGCTTCCCATCGAACCAGTTTGTGGCGGTTCCTGCGTATACCAGCTGGACTTGGTAATCACTCACATGGTAGTGTTCATCCTTTCCTTCCCCCCCCTGTTTGTAGTAGAACCGACCGGAGGATGTAATTCTTACATACATCAGGAACCTCTCTCTTTTTATTGTCTTTGCTCATTCTAGGAGAGGAGGCTCTTGTTAAACAAGACCGTACATACGAAAAAGGATAACTATTTTTCTCTTTATGCTAACGACTGGATAAAAAAAAGGACTCATATACTTTGCTACAAAGAGGTCAAATGTATTTGGCCTTATCACCCTAAGGAGGATTCCTATGTTGCACACCAAGCGTTTCTTGCTTACCCTCGTGGCATTGGTTCTCTGTCTTGCATTCGTTACCGCAGCAGGACAGAAGGACAGCCAGAGCGAGGGAAAAGCTACCATCACCCTTGCCACTGCAGACAATACCTATGGTTTAAGTACCGACCTGAGCTGCAGGGAGCTATTACCGCCTTGATCGAATCGAAGACGGACACAACGATTGAACCGATCATTCCACCCCCCCTTGCCTCATACACCGACAAGCTTGCCACATTGGTAAACAGCGGGGGGGATGTTCCCGATTTGTTTGTCGTTGCCCAGGCAATGACCAAGATCCCTACCATGGTTGCTCGCGAACAGATTCTTGACCTGACTGACTACATCAAGAACAGCCCGGCACTCAGCCAGCTTGATGATTCCCTGTTCAAGGACCTGCAGATAGATGGGAAGACCTACTTCGTACCGTACAACTACCCCCCCAAGAGCAAAGCCATCTTCATCAGAAAAGATCTTATGGAGCAGTATGGTGTTGAACTCAGTTCAACCCCCCCGACCGCTGAAGAGTTCCGCCGGGAAATGGGTAAATTTGTTGGTAGTGGGGATCATCCCCCCTTCAACTTCCCCCCCAAATGTCGATAACTTCCAGTTCTTCTACAACTCATTCGGTGCATGGGGGGTGGAGTCTATCAGCAGGATGGCCAGTTCATCGACGGTTTCCAGACTGAAGAGATGAAGAATGCCCTTGCCTACCTCCGCCAGCTCTACAAAGACGGCGTGCTCAACCAGGAGTTCATCACAACCGAGAATAGTGGCATGAGAGAGAAGACCTATACTGCACAGGCAGCAAGCTCAATCGATTATGTAACCAACTATATCAACTATGTACAGAACACCACCGCAGCTAACAAGTACACCGAGATGCACTTGGTTTACAAGATTGTTGGTCCTGAGGGGGGGTATGGTGGAAGCTTGAATGAAGCAACTCAGACCGCATTTGTTGTTTCCTCCAAGACCAAGAACCCTGAGGCTGTTGTTCGTGTCCTTGAGACCATCGTAACCGACCCTGAAGTATATCCTGCATTCTTCGGCATTGGACTTGAAGGTAAGCACTTCACCCTCGACGCAGATGGACAGATTGAAGCCACTCCAAAAGCTGCCAACAGCGGTTACAAATACACCTTGAACTACCTCAGTGACTCCTTTGTTGACATCGATATCGAGAATCTGCTTCAAGCTCACTCCTGCTCTTGAGCAGGGCTTGCCCAAGCAAATCGAGCACATCAAAGCAATGCAGGCCAATCTTGGCCCGAACCATGCTGCTGATGTACCGGTGGCGTCTCTGTTGCATATGACCGCGTAGCTCCTTCCATCAAGAGCACCCGTGAGTCAACTGCAACCAAGATTATCGTAGGCACCGTCTCTCTTGAACAAGGCTTGGCCGAATACCAGAATTTCTGGAACTCGATCAATGGCCCAAAAATTCTTGAGGAACTGAACGCAGGTCGATAATCTACTTTCACCATTGTTTTATATCGTTTCCAGGCACCTCTGGAAACCGATTCTTTCGGACCCACCAGTGAGAACACCATGACTGATACCGCACAAACACTTGTACAACAGATGACCGTACCAGAAATGATAAGCCAACTCAAGCATGATGCTCCAGCAATTCCTCGCCTGGGGGGGGTCCCCCCCTCATACAACTGGTGGAACGAGGGTCTTCATGGGGGGGCCGCCCGAAGCGGAACAGCCACCGTATTCCCCCCCCAAGCCATCGCCCTGGCATCTCTCTTTGACCCTGATCTGCTCTTCTCTATTGCACAGGTCATCTCCACAGAGCAACGGGCAAAATATAATCTCTATAACCAAGAACATGATCATGATATCTACAAGGGACTGACCGTCTGGTCTCCCAATATCAATATATTTCGTGACCCCCCCAGGTGGGGGGGTCGTGGGCAGGAAACCTTTGGGGGGGAAGATCCATACCTGACTTCCCGCTTGGCAGTCTCCTTCATACAAGGCTTGCAAGGCTCAGAAGACATCCTCAAGACGGCAAGTTGCGTTAAACATCTGGCCGCCCACAGCGGACCAGAGCCTGAGAGGCACTCCTTCAACGCAGTGGTGAGCGAAAAAGATCTTAATGAAACGTATCTTCCAGCGTTCAAGGCAGCAGTACAGGAAGCTGGGGGGGTCGATGCAGTCATGGGTGCCTACAGTGCGCTCAACGGGGGGGAACCCTGCTGTGGTAGCCCGACCCTTATCAAACAGCTCTTGCGCGATACATGGGGGGGTTTCAAAGGGATGTATATCTCTGACTGCTGGGCGATCAGGGATTTCCATCTCAACCACAAGGTCACCAGAAACGAAGAGGAATCGGCAGCTCTTGCGCTGCATAGTGGTTGCGACCTGAATTGCGGTTGTTCCTATCGCAGTCTTGAGAAGGCCTTTCAGAAAGGGTATGTCACCATGGAGGAGATCAGGACCGCTACTCAGAGGGTATTCAACACCCGCTTCCGTCTGGGGGGGATGTTTGATGAACAAACTCCATACGACAACCTAGGCCTTGCCCACATCGATAGTGAGGAGCATGCACAGCTTGCCCTTGAAGCTTCCCGCCGCTCCTTGGTCCTGCTCAAGAATGCATCAATACTTCCCCCCTCAACCGGGAGAAGACAAGAAGCATTGCAGTCATCGGACCGAATGCCGATAGCAGAAGAGTCCTGTGGGGGGGCAACTACCACGGAACATCTTCCCGCTACACTACGGTCCTCGAAGGAATCCGTAAGGTTGCAGGGGGGGACACGATACGGATCAACTATAGCGAAGGATCTTCCCTTACCAAGGAGCGCGTTGAACGTTGGCGAAGGAAGATGACAGGCTCAGTGAGGCTGCCTTCATGGCCCGTCAAA
>JDSH01000181.1_pt1 | contig 18839 bp, 27 predicted proteins | sample 199451 | NCBI WGS metagenome assembly JDSH01 (sample SAMN02584198, study PRJNA231836) | bioreactor metagenome | isolation source: continuous culture bioreactor electron acceptor NO2- transfer2 day 38 after... | place: Germany: Bremen | reverse complement strand
CCGGAAGGTGTTACTACGGTCAGTGCTTCGCCGGTTTCGTATATCCGGTCCACTTCACCTTCGAAATACACTGGCCCTTCCTGTGAGACGTAGTCCCAGTCTTTCAGCGTGTCGATGTACTGGCTGTTTCCCAGGCCCAGCACGCGGGTTCGCTGAATGTCGTCAGTGGGCAGGTAAGTGTGAAGGGCCTGGCTGAACGCCAGCGGCGCTTTCGAAAGATTGGTGGTTGTCAGTGCGATCTGGCAACCGCGAATGGAAAAACTGAAGGTGATCAGGGCCAGGGCGTGGCCGTCCCAGTGTTCCTGGAAATCGTCGTTGGCGCTGAGGGACAGGCTGACTTCTACCTCGTGGGCGCTTTCCCGAACATCTTCCAGCCGCCATAAAGCGGTGCGGGCAAAGCCATGGGCTGAGGATGACGCTATGCGCTTGCGGATTTCCGGCGGGTTCCGGAGTGGGTCTCCAAACCAGGGCCAGCACACGGGAATGCCACCGCGAATTGCTCGGCCAGGTTGAAAACGGGCGAGTTCACTGAGCCAGAGCCAGTTGCGTTCATCCTTTGGCGCGAAATGGGTGAGGTGTGCCCCCCCCTGTAGAAACAACGTGGCCTGGAACAATGGGTGATGAACTTCAAGTGCCTCCAGTTGCCCGATGGTACTCCAGCGGGTAAATGACCAGTTGCCCGGGCCTCCGGTTGCTGGCGGCTTGCTACTGCTGTCCGACATATTCAGAAACGGCTTCCTTTAGGTAAAACTCCGTAGCTTCAGAGTAATTTAAAACCGTGCGCGCGGCGAGTTTCTGAATACAATACGTCAAAATTGTGAGGGTCTGAACATGGAATCAGAAAATCCGGTAGCGTCGGTCTTGCCGATGCCGGAGCCGCTTCTCGAGCAGTCCGCGGGCCAGTTGGACAAGGTGGCTGGAGACATTATCGGGGGGGCAGCTGGCCGCTGTGATTCTTTGTTGGTCTCCGATGGCTGGTTGGATGAACTCGCCGATAGCCTGAGCGAGAAAGCCTGGATTGAGCTGGATCTGCTCGGTCATTTGCCCGTTGGCCTGATCGCTGCGCTTCGTAACGAGGTAGAGATACTGGACCGTACCGAAGCCATAGGGCGAGCAGGGATTGGGCGCGGTGCCGATCTGACCCGTGATCGCAGCGTCCGCCGGGATAAAATCGCCTGGCTTGATGCTATACCGCCGCCCAGTCGGAGCTGTTCCGGTTCTTTGATGCCCTGCGGGTTGGTCTGAACCAGCGCCTGTTTCTTGGGCTGAAGCGCTATGAAGCGCATTATGCCACCTACCAGCCTGGCGATTTCTACAAGCGCCACCTGGACAGTTTCCGGGGGGGCAGGGCATCCCGTGTGGTCAGCCTGGTGCTGTATCTGAATGAAGGATGGCAGCTGCAAGACGGGGGGGGAGAGTTGCGGGTGTTCAGCCCCCCCGACAACGAAGATCAGATGGTTGGTCTGGTGCGGCCGGAAGCAGGGCGTGCGGCTCTGTTTCTGAGTGAGGATGTGCCCCCCCACGAGGTATTGCCCGCCAATCGCACCCGGTACAGCATTGCCTGTTGGTTCCGGCAGGACGAAGTCCCTTTGCCGTTGTAGTCCTTATACCCTTCTGTTAATATGCGCGCCGCTTTCGAGGGAAATGCCCCCCCGAAACGCCGTTATGGTGGCCCCCCCATTGGTGCCTCCGCAACATGAAACCGTGAACCCGGTCAGGCCCGGAAGGGAGCAGCCGAAGCGGTGGATGTGTGTGCCGGGGGGGGATCGCTGGTGGGGGGGTCACCCCCCCCATATCCAGCCTCTTGTTTTGCCTGTTTCCTCTCCCGTTTGTTGCGCAAGCGCATGCTTCTTCTCATTGCCTGTCCATGCTAGAGTTGTTCCCATTTTTCAGAGCAGTTGATGGATCATGAGCTATCAGGTTTTAGCCCGGAAATGGCGCCCCCCCCGTACCTTTGAAGACATGGTGGGGGGGCAGGAACATGTGTTACAGGCGCTTATTCACGCCCTGGAACACCAGCGCCTGCACCATGCCTATCTGTTTACCGGCACCCGGGGGGGCGTGGGCAAAACCACCATTGGCCGCCTGCTGGCCCGCTGTCTGAACTGTGAGACCGGCATAACGCCGAATCCCTGCGGTGAATGCGACAGCTGCAAGGAGATCCTGGAGAACCGTTTTGTTGATCTGATCGAAATCGATGCTGCCTCCCGCACCGGTGTAGATGACATGCGGGAACTGACCGACAACGTGCAGTACGCCCCCCCCACGCGCGGCCGCTACAAGGTGTACCTCATCGATGAGGTGCACATGCTCACCAACCAGTCCTTCAACGCCTTTCTGAAAACCCTGGAAGAGCCTCCTGAACACGTCAAGTTCCTGTTGGCCACCACTGATCCCCCCCAGAAGCTGCCGGTGACGGTGCTTTCCCGGTGTTTGCAGTTCAATCTCAAGCGGATGACGCCGGAGCACATTGTTGGCCACCTGAAGCATGTTCTGACCGAAGAACGGATCCCGTTTGAAGACCCGGCTCTGTGGCTGTTGGCGAGGGCGGCCGATGGCAGTATGAGGGATGCCCTCAGTCTGACCGACCAGGCGATTGCATTCGGCAACGAGAACCTGGCTGCCAGTGATGTCAGCAATATGCTGGGCACCATCGATCAGCGCGATATCCAGCGCATTGTTAACGCATTGGTTGAGCGTGATGGCCCCCCCGGCCTGCTGTCTGAAATTAACCGGATCTCGGATTTTGCGCCGGATTACGGAGTCATCCTGTCCGATATGCTGTCCCTGTTTCATCGCGTCACCATGGAGCAGGTGGTGCCGGGCAGTGCCGACAACGCCATGGGCGATGCTGCCCAGGTGCAGGAACTGGCCCGTCGTCTGAGTGCCGAAGATGCCCAGTTGTTTTACCAGACCGCGTTGATTGGCCGGAAAGATCTGTCGGTGACACCGGATGCCCGTATGGGCTTTGAAATGACCTTGCTGCGCATGCTGGCGTTTCGACCGGGTACCGATCGCCGGGAACCGCCGGCGCTGGCCTCTGGCAACAGCAACAATGGCCCGGCGGATTCAGAACCTGAGCCTGGCCCGGTTTCGCAAACCGCGCCCACCCAGGCTGTCGCCGCGGCACCGCAACCCGAGCCCGCGCCTCAGCCGGTTCCCAGTCCGGAGCCGGTAGCTGAACTTGAACCACAGCCACCCATGGTGGATGACCCGCCACCCTGGGAGCCAGAAGACTACGGCGTTCAGGCTGAATCACCCGAGTGGCAAGAGCCGGTCCCGCAATCGGATTCCAGTATTGAGCCTGACGCAAGCGCGATATCCGAGCCAGAGTCAGCGCCGGAACCAGTTTCCGCCTCTGATCCGGTGCAGTCAGAGCAAAATGCCGACCTGGCTCTGGTGAACGAGCCTGAGCTTGCACCTGCCGAGCCGAGCAACCGGTCACCGCCGACGGGTTTGTCTGGGAACGAGATTTCCGCTCGCTGGGTATTACCGGCATGCCTGGAAACCTGGCCAGCTATTCGTCCATGAGAATGGAAGGGCAGGCGGTTGTACTGACCTTGGATGAGGGGGGCATGCGCGGCTGCTCAATGCTCGCCACGAAGAAAAAATACTGGCGGCCTTGAGATCACGCTTCGGCGACGCCACACAGTTGAAGATAGAGCAGGGTGTGCCGGGGGGGTTGCATACGCCCGCCGCCTTTGAGGAGCGCCAGCGAGCGGCGCGCCAGAAAGCCGCGGAAGAGTCCATCCGGCAGGATCCTCTGGTCAAGAGTATTGTGGAACGATTTGAAGGGCGGGTCGTCGAAGAAAGTATCCGCCCCCCCGCAGAAACAGCCAGGAGATAAGCAGATGATGAATAATATGGGCGACCTGATGAAAAAGGCCCAGCAGATGCAGGAGCAGATGCAGAAGGCTCAGGAAGAGATCGCCAAAGCTGAAGTCACGGGTGAATCCGGCGCAGGGTTGGTGAAAGTCACCATGAACGGCCGGCACGATGTCCGCAAGGTGGATATCGATCCGTCCCTGCTGTCAGAAGACAAGGAAATTCTGGAAGACCTGCTGGCTGCTGCCGTGAACGATGCGGTTCGCCGGGTAGAAGCAAACCAGAAAGACAAAATGTCCGGCATGATGTCTGGCATGGGGGGGATGCCGCCCGGTTTCAAGATGCCGTTCTGAGCCGGCCTGCCATCGATTTTTTGAGGAGTAGTCATGGCCTTCAGCCCCCCCTGGTTGATGAATTGGTGGAATCCCTGAGATGTCTGCCCGGTGTTGGCCAGAAAACGGCCCAGCGCATGGCCTTTCATCTGCTGGAGCGGGGGGGGCGCTCTGGCGGAACCCGGCTGGCAGCGGCGTTGAATCATGCGATGGACGGCGTGCGCCGTTGCGACAGCTGCCAGAATTTTTCGGATACTGAAATCTGCCAGATCTGCGAAAAACCCGAGCGCCGCAATGGCACACTGTGTGTCGTTGAAAGCCCTTCAGACCTGCTTGCCATTGAGCAGGCCGGTGATTACAAAGGCAGTTACTTCGTGTTGATGGGGGGGCACCTGTCGCCCATCGATGGCGTGGGCCCGGAGGAGATCGGGATCGAGCGTCTGCTTGATAGAGTGCGCCGTGAAGGCGTAACCGAATTGATCCTGGCCACCAACCCCCCCACGGTGGAAGGTGAAGCTACCGCCCACTACATTGCTGACCGCCTTGATGGCCAGAATATCCTGATCACACGCCTGGCCCATGGCATTCCCGTTGGCGGTGAGCTGGGCTATGTCGACGGCTTTACACTCACCCATGCATTCCGGGGGGGTCGCAAACCCTTGTCTGAATAAGTCCTCAGGTTCTGTCTATGACCCACACCGACCCGGCCGTAACCATTCCAGCGGCCCCCCGGATACCGTTCGCTGGCTGGAGACACCCGAGCAACTGGATCAGTGGCTCGGCGGTCTTGAACCCGGCATTCCGGTTGCACTTGATACCGAGTTTGAACGGGTTTCCACCTTCTACCCGATTCCAGGCCTGGTGCAGTTAGGCGCTGACGGACATTTCTGGCTGGTGGATCCGGAGGTAGCCGAGGCCGCTGGGTCGTTCCGGGCCATGCTGGCCGATGAAAGCCGGCCAAAACTGCTGTATGCCATGAGCGAGGATCTGGAGTTATTTCGCCATTGGCTGAATGTGGAGCCAGCGGGTGTGCTGGATTTGCAGATCGGTGCCGCACTGGCCGGTGCCGGATTTTCCGTTGGTTATGCCCGCCTGGTTGAGACCCTGTTCGGAGAGGCGCTCGATAAATCAGCCACCCGTTCGGACTGGGTGTCACGGCCACTGACGCCGGCCCAGGAACGCTACGCTCTGGACGACATCCGTTTTCTTGAGCCACTTTACGGATGGGTGTTGGCCAACCTCAGGCAGCGTAACCTGGAACATGCCCTGGCGGATGAGTCCCGGCGATTTGCCAACGAGGCCGCTACCCAGGAAGACCCGGAGCAGCATTATCTGAAACTCCGGGGGGGCGGCTGGACCCTGAACCGGGAACAGCAAGCGGTTCTCCGGGCACTAGTCGCCTGGCGCGAGCAGGAGTGTCGACGCCAGGACCGGCCACGCAACAGGGTCCTGAACGATGGCTTGCTGATTGCCATTGCTGAGCGTTTGCGTCATCTGCTGCGGTGATCAGGGATGTTCAGGGCGTACCCGGGGGGGGTTCGTTAAACGTTATGGCGAGCAGTTGGTTGAACTTGTGCAGGCCGCCCGTGCTACCGATAATTCCGGGCTTGAGCTCATCCCCCCCAGACCGCTGAGCCGGGATCAGCAAGCGCTTTACAAGAAGGTTAAGCGTTACTTTAGCGATGCAGCCGAACGCTTTGATATTCCAATGGAAATATTGGCGCCACGTAAACGTATTGAGAAACTGATCCAGGATGGCACCCTGGCGGGCCAGACGTTTTTTGAGGGATGGCGCGAGGATATTATCGCGCCGGTAAAGCAAGATATTGAGGAACTGCTCAACCAATGACTGAACGCGAATTTGTATCGGTGTTTCGCAGCAGCAAGAAAGGCGACACCTATCTCTTTGTCCGCCGAGGGCAAAAGTGGGACGATTTACCGGAGGCGCTGAGAGGTATCTTTGGTTCGCCCATCCACTCGATGGATCTGCTGCTGACGCCAGACAAGAAGCTCGCGCGCACAACCGGAAAGGAAGTGTTGGCGGCAATTGAGGAAAAGGACTTTTTCCTGCAGATGCCGGAAGAGCAGGACACCTACATAGTCGACTTCAAGCGCAAGATTGAGCAACACCGGAAATGATTGCGCAGATTCCTTTCTGGCAGCGCAAACGACTGGCGGATATGACGCAGCCGGAATGGGAGTCCCTGTGTGATGGCTGCGGGAAGTGCTGCTTACAAAAGCTGGAGGATGAGGATACGGGGGGGGAGGTGTATCACACCGATCTTGTATGCCGTTACATGGACCTGGATACCTGTGGCTGTACGGTCTATGAGCAACGATTGAAAAAGGTACCGGGGGGGTGTACGGTACTGACCGCCGATACGGTTCTCAGCTACCACTGGTTACCATACACCTGTGCGTACCGGACCCTCGCCGAGGGAAGGCCTCTGCCGGACTGGCACCCGCTTCGCAGCGGAGATCCTGATACCGTTCATCAAGCCCGTGTTTCGGTGCGGGGGGGAAACGTGGTGTCGGAAGATTCTGTGCCGGAAGAGGATTGGGAAGAACACATTATTCACTGGATTCTGTAATGATGGATACAGACGCTTCACTCGCTTATGGAGTTTTCTGGGCGGCCTATGCAGTCGCTTTCGTTGTGTTTTTCTACATGATGAAATCACTGTTCCGGGTATTGCCCTTTTACGGTCTGCGGACACTGCTTTTGTCTGCGCTTGTGGTGCTGGTGCTGACCCCCCCCGTGGAATCGCCAGACGTGGCCGGCTGGTGGATACCGGCCTGGCTGTTTGCGGGCTATGAGCTGATTCTTGGCGACACCGATGCCGCCGGTCGCGCGCTGTTCAATTTCAGCATCGCCGCGATTGTTATGCTACTGGTATGGATACTTGATCTGGTTCGGTACCGGCTGGTTCGCAAATAGACGATTTCTGAGAACTACAAAAGATAAGGGCGCAGTTCAATGAACGGGTTCAAACGCATTTGGGTGGCTGCAGCTTTGCTGCTGATTTCTTGGCAAGTATGTGCGCAGGACCCGGCACTGTCTCTGCCCGGCAATGCAGATGTGCGCATTGTGGTGGATATTTCCGGCTCCATGAAGGAAACCGATCCACAGAATCTCCGCCGTCCAGCGGTTCGTCTGCTGGCCCGGACATTGCCGGAAGGTGCCAGTGCCGGTCTCTGGACTTTCGGGCAGTACGTTAACATGCTGGTGCCCTACGGTGTGGTTGACCAGTCCTGGCGCGACACTGCTATTGAGCGTTCCGAGCAGATCAATTCGGTAGCTCTGCATACGAACCTCGGTTTGGCGATGGAGAAAGCCGCCAACGACTGGTTGTCTGGCGGTACCCTCGAGAACACCCATCTTATTGTCCTCAGCGATGGCAAGGTCGACGTGCCAGGCGGTGACGACGCAAGTCAGGCAGAGGAAAAACGCATAGTCGATTCCTTGTTGCCAGCGCTGAAAGACAAGGGCGCCACGATTCATACGGTTGGTCTGTCTGAGAAAGCGGACATCCGGTTTCTTCGTAACCTGGCCCGGGAAACCGGTGGTAGTTTCCAGCTGGCGCAATCTGCCGAGGCGTTGAATCTGGCGTTTGCCAATGCGCTGAATACCGCAGTGCCGCAGGAACAGGTTCCCATTGAGGGCGATGGCTTTGCCGTTGATGATGGCATCAGCGAGTTTACGGCACTGATCTTCTCAGGACAGGATGCTTCTGGCGAAGAGCCGTTGGCACTTGCACAGCCTGGTGGTGAGCCGTTCACCCGGGAGAGCGCTCCGGATAATGTCCGTTGGGCATCTGAGCCGGGCTATGATCTGATCACCGTTACTGAACCGGTCTCGGGCCGCTGGCGTATCATTGGCGATCTTGGCCAGGGGGGGAGCCGCGTGACGGTGGTCAGTGATCTGCGCATGGCCGTGAATCCGATTCCCGCTGAGTTTACCGAAGAGCAGCCTCTGGCCATTGAAGTGGCTTTTTTTGAGGAAGCTGAAAAGATTACCGGGTCAGACTTTCTCTCGGTCATGGACGTTAGCCTGTCGATAACCGCGAGTGATGGTCGGCAAGGTACCAAGGTTTTGTCTCCCGATACCCCCCCGCCGGAAGACGGCGTATATCGGGACACCGTACCCAGATTGCCTGCACCTGGCCGCTATCAGGTTGATGTGGTGGCGGATGGCGGAACTTTCTCCCGCAAATTCAGCGCCATGACGACGTTTACCGTGCCAGGGGGGGAAGAGCCACCTCTGGAGGTGGTGACCGAACCCATGGTGCCAGACCTGTCTGAACAGGCGGAGCCGCTGCCGGATTTTGATGGCGGAGCCAACTCTTCAGAACCGGAGCCGCCAGTGGAAGCTGAGCCTCCGGTCGAAGCCCCCCCGGTTCAGGAATCTGAGCCGGAACCAGAGCCAGAGCCAGCATCGGTCGTTGAGCCGGAGCCCGAAGCGCCGGTCGAACAGCCGATCGCTGACACGGAGCCGGAGAAGGGTACCCTTCTGGGTATCCCGGTTTGGGCCTGGGGGGGTGCTGGCGCAGCCTTGCTGGTTGCTATCGTGGGCCTTGGTTTGTTTGCATGGCGTCAGAAAAAAGCGAGGGCAGAACAGGAGCAGGCGGCAGCGGCTGAGCGTGAAACCCTGGAAGACCTGGCTGAAGAGTCTGAGGAGCCACCAGTGGTTGAGCCGGAGCCTCCGGCAGCGGCGGCGTCAGAGTCGGTGGAAGCGGAGGCTGAACCTGAACCTGCCCCCCCGGAAAAAGAGCCAGAGCTGGCGTCTGCCGAAGAGCCGGAACCGGAACCTGAAGACATTCCGGAACTCTCGCAAGCTGACAGCGAACCGGACGAGATTTCGGATGAGGCCGTACCCGAAGTAACGGAAGAGCTGCCATCGGCTGAACTGGAACCGGAAGAGGATGACATCCCCCCCTTGGCAGACGATACGGTTGGCGCCGAGGCGGAGCCAGATCCTTCTGAAGCTGATGAGATCAGCGAGTCGGAGTTCGACATTGATGAGGACGAGTTTGGTCTGGAAGACTTCGACCTCTCCGAATTCGACGATTTGCCCGATTATGATGAAGAGTCTCCGGAGGACGAAAAATCCAAACCGGCGGACAAGAAAGAGAATCCGAAAAAGTAACCAACAGGAATCAGACACATGAAGTTTACCGGCACCGATAAATACGTAGCCACCGATGACCTGCAAATGGCAGTCAATGCAGCGATCGCGCTGCAGCGTCCGTTGTTGATCAAGGGTGAACCCGGCACCGGTAAAACCCTGCTGGCGGAGGAAATGGCCGCGGCGCTGGGAATGACTCTGATTCCCTGGCACATCAAGTCGACCACCAAGGCCCAGCAAGGCCTGTACGAATATGATGCGGTGTCCCGCCTTCGGGATTCCCAACTCGGGGGGGACGAGAAGGTCAAAGACATTCGCAACTACATTGTGAAGGGCAAGCTCTGGGAAGCCTTTGAGGCGGACGAGCAGGTGGTGCTGCTGATCGACGAAATTGACAAGGCGGATATCGAGTTCCCGAACGACCTGTTGCTGGAACTGGATCGAATGGAGTTTTTCGTTTACGAAACCCAGGAGTTTGTGAAAGCGAAGAAACGCCCGATTGTGGTCATCACCAGTAACAACGAGAAAGAGCTGCCAGATGCCTTCCTGCGCCGCTGCTTCTTCCACTACATCAGCTTCCCGGATCACGACACCATGAAGAACATCGTGGATGTTCACTTCCCGGGAATTCAGCAGCAGGTGGTGCGGGATGCGCTGGAAGTGTTTTTTTGACGTTCGCAAGGTGCCGGGGGGGCTCAAGAAGAAGCCGTCGACATCCGAGCTGATCGACTGGCTCAAGTTGCTGATGGCGGATGAGCTCTCTGCCAAAGCCCTGCAGGAGAAAGACTCCAGCTCGGCTCTGCCACCGCTCTATGGTGCCCTGGTGAAGAATGAGCAGGACGTTCATTTGCTTCAGAAGCTGGCTTTCATGGCGCGTCGCCGAAACTGATCACCGACAAGAGCCCTGCTTTATGTTGATTGATTTTTTCCTCGAAGTACGGCGGGCCAAGGTGCCGGCCAGTCTGCGGGAATTCCTGGACCTGCTGGAGGCCATTCAGCAGCGCCTGGCATTCGCAGACATGGAGGAGTTCTATTACCTGGCCAGGGTGTGCCTGGTTAAGGATGAGCGGCACTTTGACAAGTTTGATCGCGCCTTCCAGGCCTATTTTGAAGGCATCGAGAATCTCGATGATCTGCTCGAGGCGCTGATTCCGGACGATTGGCTGCGCGCCGAATTCGAGAAACACCTGACCGATGAAGAGAAAGCCAAGATCGAGTCTCTCGGCGGTCTGGAAGAGTTGATCGAAACCTTCAAGAAGCGCATGGAAGATCAGAAGGAACGTCACGCCGGTGGTAACAAATGGATTGGTACCGGCGGAACCTCACCGTTTGGTGCCAACGGATATAACCCGGAAGGCTTCCGCATCGGCCAGAACAAAGGTCGCCACGGCCGGGCGGTTAAAGTCTGGGAAAAGCGTGAATTCCGCGATCTGGACGACAGCATCACCCTCGGCATCCGCAACATCAAGGTCGCCTTGCGCCGGCTGCGTAAATTCGCCCGACAGGGCGCGGCAGACCAGCTCGATATGGATGACACCATCCGCTCAACGGCCCGCAATGCCGGATACCTGGACCTGAAAATGGTTCCGGAGCGGCACAACGCCGTGAAGGTTCTGATCTTTTTTTTGATGTGGGCGGTTCAATGGATCTCACGTTCGGGTGTGTGAAGAGCTGTTCTCCGCGGCACGTCTTGAGTTCAAGCACATGGAGTATTTCTACTTCCACAATTTCATTTATGAAAGCGTGTGGAAGAATAACATCCGTCGCATGAACGAGACGCTCAGCACCTGGGACATCCTGCATAAATATACGCCGGACTATAAGGTGATCTTTGTCGGGGGGGATGCCACCATGGCGCCTTATGAGATCACGCATCCCGGTGGCTCTATCGAGCACTGGAATGAGGAAGCAGGCGCCACCTGGTTCCAGCGTGTGGCCGAGCATTTCCGAAAGGTGGTGTGGCTCAACCCGTTACCGGAAAGCTACTGGGGGGGATCGGGTGGTTCACTGGGCATTACCCAGCAATTGGTCAATAATCATATGTACCTTTGACCATTGAGGGGGGGCTCGAATCGGCCATGAGGCAGTTGAGTAAATAAAAAAAAGCCGATGCGGTTGAGGGCATCGGCAAAGCTCGGCATATTCAAGCGGGGGGGGTTGCCCGAAAGGCGCTCCCGCCATCTCTGGTAGAGCAATTCCGGGGGGGCCATGCCCCCCCTGTATCTGCCTTTAGTATCAATAAGTTGCCTCGTCATAGGGCCGTCCGGTCCTTTGTGATCCGCCTCCCTTTTCTTTGTTTCTGTCAAATTAGTCGACGCTTTTCGTTGCCGATACCCGGCCAAATGCTCATTTGGTGAAATGGATACCGTTCTTGGTTGTTAGCGGGTGTTACTCTTTATTTCGAAATGTTACCTGAGCCGCGCACCAGCGCGGCCCGGCAAGGCAGGAAAGTGATGTTCGGCAGACAAAAACCACAAAAGTGCCGGATTGCCCCCCCAGGGATCAGGGGGGGGCTTTGTATATCCGGAATGATCATTGCCGCGATGGCGGCAACCTCCCACGCATCGTCGCTCGATGAGCAGATCGAGCGTCTGAACGCTGACATTACCCGGCATACCGCAAGTGTGCATGCCCTCGAGCAGAAACTGCTGCACCCGGTGAATACCCGGGTGGCGGTCTTTCTGTCGTTGGCGAACAGGCAAGCCCTTGAGCTGGATTCGGTAGAACTGTTCGTCAATGAGCAGCCGGTTACCGCTCATCTGTACACAGAAAACGAACGGAGCTCACTGGGCCAGGGCGGTGTACATCAACTGTTTATCGGCAACCTCGCGGATGGAAGACATACTCTCAAGGCAGTGATCAACGCCCGGGCGGCCAACAATCGTTTCGTGCGCCGGGAGATTGTCCACGATTTCCGGAAACAGCCCGGCACTTTGCGCCTGCAGATGACGCTGAACGCCAAGGCACCGGACTATGAACCGGAAGTCTCATTTGTTGAGTGGAAATAACCGGCCATGAATGGGCGCATGTCTCTGTTCCTCCGAAACAGTATTGGTGTCATGGCAGCGATGCTGGCAGGTGTGGCAACGCCGGTAGCAAATGCCATGGATAACTCGTTGGCATCTGGTGTGGTTCGCTTTGCGCTGGATACCGGTGAGGCTTCCTCGGTTGTCGGGTTGGCAATGAAGCTTGAAGGCGAATCGGCCGATTACCTTCAGGCCCGGCTTATGCTGGCCTCGGGGGGGCAGCATGACGAGGCCAGGGCTGGGTTTGAGGGTGTATTTAACGGTGCGTCTCACCGTGGCGAAGCAGCATTGGCTCTGGCTGAAATGGCACAGGAAGATGGCGATCTCACCGGTGCGGAAAACTGGTACCAACAGGCGCGCCGAACCGGCTATGGCGAAGTGGCTCAAAAAGCGCTTCTTGGTCTGGCGGAGCTGGTCAGAATACAAGGGAAGACCGACGCGGCCGGTCAATACCTTGCGCGTATGGAAGATGGCTACTGGGCGGCTGTGGGCTATATGAACCTGGCGGCGGATTTCGCCCGCGATGATCTCGATTCGTCACGGGCCTGGTTTCGCTCCGGGTTGCCATGGCCATGGCTGCCAAGGATACCGACACAAGCCGGAGCCGGGCACTGCTAGATCAGCTCAATCTCCGGGCCGGCTATCTCGCACTGGGTAGCGACGATTACGACAAAGCGATTGATTTCCTGGAGAAGGTCTCTCTGGAAAGTTATCACACACCTCAGGCTCTCTATCTTCATGGCCTTGCCCTCTCGAGCAAAGGCAACCACCGTGCCGCCATGCAGAGCTGGCACCGTGCCAAGAAATTTCCGCTGGCATTTCCCGGTGTTTCAGATGCGTGGATCGGTATGGGCCGTGGTTACGATCTTTCCGGGTATCCGGGCCAGGCGGGAGAATCCTGGTTGGCAGCCAACGCGGCCTATGAGGGAGAACGGGTTACCCTTGGCAAGTTGTCCGAAAGGATCACGGCTGAAGGAGCCTACAAAGCTCTGGTTCAGGATGCCCGTAGTGACGACATTCAATGGTTTTTGGCCGATAACCGAACGTTAACCCAGCCACGAATGGCGTATCTTCTGCGCTTCATGGAAGAACCCGGGGGGGCCCAGGTGGCGGTGCGGAGGGTGGCGCGCCTTGATGAGATGGTCGCAACACTGGATGCGAGCAAGTACAACCTTGAGGTTTTCATCCAGGCCCTTGAAGGCTTGATGGCCTCGGCCGGTTCAGGGGGGGGCGGCGTCACAAACCGTGGTGCTCGAGCAGCAGCAGAGTGATCTGGAATCCAGATTGAATGGGTTGGTGGAGCAGGCGGCTACGCCTGCCCAGGTCGCAGAGTTGCGTCAGCTAAAACAGTCCCTGGCAGGAGCCGGCCGCCGAATGGGAGCGTTGAATCAGCAGGTCGTCCAAAGGCCTGAGCGCCTGGAAACGGTTCTGGACGACGCTGGTGCATTGAGAGACGCCACCAAGGATTTACGTTACAAGACCCTTAGTCTCCGGGAGGAGGCTGCGCGAGAACTGGATGCACTGGCACTGGCGTTTGTTAAAAAGCAGACCCAGCGCATGACTCACGCGCTGGACAAAACCGAGCAGCAAATCGCACATCTCTACGAGTATCTGGCTCTGGAAAATCTCGGGGGGGAGGGTGCACAGTGAATCTGCCTTTTGCTCCGCAGTCCTTCGCGGCACTCCTTGTCATGGTTATGACGTTGGCCCATGGGTCGGTTTCTGCGCAGGAATCGTTCCGCGTGGAGTTGGGGGGGCGGGATGGTGAAACCCTGGGGGGGGATATGCGCCCGGTGTTTCTGAAATTTGAGAGCCGGCCACTGCCGGCGATTTCGCCTCTTGAAGTGGCTCGCCGTTATCAGAAGCTGTTTGAGTCCTCGGATGAGCCTGAAGTGCGGATAGACGCCCTGAACCGGCTCAACAACATCCGTGATAGGTCGGGAGAGGACGTCGGGTTCTCCGAAGAGCGGGAAGCGGCCATCTATGAGGAAGTGCTCGAGAGCTACGAAAGCATTCTGGCAAAAGGGTCCTTTTCCGGGCGTCTCGACGAGTTGCTGTACCAGATGGCCAAGGCCCACGCGCTGACCGGGCAACCGGAGCAGTCCATCGCAAGACTGAAACAGCTTGTTGGGCTTTACCCGAACTCGGGACTGGTACCTGAGGCCCGCTTCCGCATTGCGGAAGCGGCTTTCTCGGCCGGGCGCTACGCGGAGGCAGAGGCCGGTTACCGACAGTTGCTGGAGCATGACAGCCACCAGGAACTCGCCGCCAAAGCTCGCTACATGCTCGGCTGGAGTCAGTTCAAACAGGGTAATCCCGCTTGGCCCGTGCGTCAGCCAGCTTCATGGCGGTACTGGACCAGCAGTTACCAGACCACTCCGCCCTGGCCAACCCGCCGGCGCAGTCCATGGATATGCTGGAGGACACCTTCCGGGTGCTGGCTTGATGGCGTCCCGCCAGAGTGATGCCCGGACCCTCGCCGACTGGCTGGATGGTCGTGAGTCATCAGCATGGCAGCATCTGTTATACGACCGGCTTGCGGATCTGCATGCGGTGGAACGCCGTTATGAACGGGCGGTGTCGGTCAACAACGCCTTTGTGTCCGAGTTTGCGGGCCATACAGCGAGCCCGGATTTCCTGGCCCAGAGTGTGTCCTACTGGCAACTGGCCGGTAATACCCCCCCAAAAGCTCTGGCGGCGCGGGATGATTACGTCCAGCGTTTGGGGGGGGCAGAGGCCCGATTCCAGACGATGACTCCTGAGCAAAAGGGGGGGCTTTGGGCGCAACACAGCCGCTTCCTCGCTGATCACTACTACGCCACCGGTACAGACCTCAGTAGCCGGAACCAAACGGCTGCCGCCAGTGAAGCCTGGGCCAAAGCCGCCCACTATTACGAGCGGCTTGCACCTCGCTCGGAACAAGCCGGGGGGGAACTGCTCCATCTCGCAGGCGATGCCCGGTTACTGGCTGGCGATCGGACTGAAGCCGTCAGGAATTTCCGGGCCGCAGCCTACGACCATCGCCATGGGGGGGATTCCCGGGATTCGGCCTGGGCCGCTATCCGAATTGTTCGTGAGGATCTTGAGCTGGCATCAGGAGAGAGCAGAACCGCGGCGCTGCTCGTCTTGAGCAACGAAGAGCAGCGATATGCAGAGGCGTTTGGCCCGGATGAACGTCTGTCGGGGGGGCTCCGTGCCGACCTTGCCAACCGTTGGTACGACCTGGGCGAATTCGAGCGTGCCCTGCAATACGCCAGTTCTACACTGACCTGGGAGCGGGCGGGGGGGGTTACCGAGCGTTACGCCGCGTGGTTGGTGACCGCGCGTATTCGACAGAAAAACAACGAATTTGGGCTAGCTGAACGTGCGTGGCGCCAGGCTTTGCCATTGGCTGACGAAGCCAGCCCGGATGCAGAAAGCCAGAGGCGCAGTCTTCTGGAACAACTTGCGTCCGCCATCTATCAGCAGGGTGAAAAGGCTGCTCGCGCCGGCGACGCAACTTTGGCCGTGGCGCATTTCCAGAGGGTTGAGGGCGTTATGCCGGGCTCTGAAATTGCGATCAAGGCTCGCTATGATGCCGCGAATACCCTGCTTCGGGCATCCGACTGGCTGGCTGCAATCAACGAACTCCAACGCTTCCGGATAGATTATCCGAGTCATGAGCTTACGCCTGAAACCAGTGAGAAGCTGGTTCTTGCCTATCAGGAATCTGGCCAGGGTCTAAAAGCAGCGGAGGAGCTGCTGAATCGCTCAGAAACGCTTGCGGACCCGTGGCCCACCAGACTGCGTGCTGCGGCCATTTTCCACGCAGAGGGTGACAGCGCTTCCAGAAACCAGCTCTACAAAAACTGGCTGGCGGTTGCACCCACGCCCGATTCCGCCGACGAGCATGTTCAACATCAGACCATGCGCCAACGGCTGATCGAATCGGGAGACTCGGTGATTGCCGTACGTGAACAACTGCTGGCTCGGGAAAGAGCCAGCCAGTGGCATTCCGATGGCACCCTGAAATGGGCTGCCGATGCTGCACTGTTCTTTGGTGCCCAGACGGCAGAGCGTTTTGCCGGCATTGCACTGGTTCACCCGCTGGAGCAGGCCCTTGCACGAAAACAGGCGGCCATGCAGCAGGCTCAGGAGTATCTCCAGGAGGCAGAGTCCTTTGCCGGCGATGGAGTACGTTCGGAGGTTTTATATCGCCGTGCTGAACTCTATCGAACACTGGCGTCTGACCTCATGTCCTCTGAAGTACCTGCGGAACTGAACGAAATGGAAGCCATGCAGTATCAGATGCTCCTGGAAGAGGAAGCGTTTCCACTTGAGGAAGAGGCCATGGCGCTGCACGCCCGCAACCACGAACGTATCCCCCCCACGGAGGGTTCGATGAGTGGATTCAGCGCAGCCTGGAGGCCCTGGCCACCATGCACCCCCCCGGGCGCTACGACCGACAGCTTCGCTGGATGAGTTGGACGACGGACACCAATCAGGGAGGCTCATGATGAGGTTGAGAGGGATACCCCCCCAGGTTTTCCGGTTTTTACTTCTTCTGGTTCTTGCGGGGGGGTTGGCTGGCTGCGCTTCCAAAGCGCCGGCACCTGAAAAAGTGGCGCCGGTGTATCAGCCGGAACAGTCAAAAGAGTGGGAGCGGCAGGGCCGGCAGGCCTACGAAGCCGGTGACCGGAAGATGGCGCTGGAGGCCTGGCACCAGGCGGTTGCGGCGGATCCTGCCAACGTGAGGGTCCGCAACAATCTGGCACTGCTTCTTAAAGAGCAGGAGCGCTTTGAGGAAGCCGCCGAGATGCTGGAAGCGGGGGTTGAAGGTGACGCCGAAGGTGGCGGAACTGCATTACAACCTGGCGGTGATATCAGAGATCTACCTGCTGGACCTCGACAAGGCGCTGGAACATTACCAGCAATATCAGTCCCTGGTGGGAGAGGAAGGCTCGCAGGTTGCCGGTTGGATCGCAGATCTTGAACGGAGGCTGGAATGATTCTGTCCAGGTTAACGTGCTGCGGTTTCCTCCTGTCTCTTCTGTTGCTTTGGCCGGTTATCGGCTATTCCGCGGAAGGCATCAGTAACGGGGGGGGCAGAGCCAACAGAACGTTCTGCAGGTACGGGGGGGGCTCTCCGCTGGCACCGGCGAAGACGATCCGAGAATTCTGTACATATTGCCCTGGCAAACGCCGAGCCTGCCCCCCCGGCGCCCGAGAACCGAACTCAATCAACAGGCACCGGAACTCTTGCATCCGGTACTTCAACCGGTTCTGGAGAACCACCGCCAGTTCCGCGAAACCCTGAACCCCCCCCTTGTGCTGACACCAACGCTTTCTGCAGGGCAGGGCGCCGCATCAGTCGAGTCGCAACCCTAACGTCGCAGTAGATGGAGAACTACACCATGCTTGATACCGTTATCCGTTTTTTTCCAGGAGGGTGGTCCCTTCATGTACCCGATTGCCATTGTGCTTGCACTGGGGGGCTGGCGATCACTCTGGAACGTTTCCTGTATCTCGGAGCGGTTCGCCGTCGAAACCGTGTGGCATTTGAGCGCGGCATTCTGCCCGCCCTGCAAAAACGTGATTACCAGCGCGCCATGAAAGCGGCATCCAGCTCAGACAGCGCAATTGCCTCAGTGCTTGGCGCTGGCATTGCCCGGTTGATCAATAACTGCCGGCGTGAAGACGTCGAATACGCTATGGAAGAGGGGGGCTGATGGAAGTATTGCCCCCCCGACTGGAAAAGCGCACGCAGTATCTCGCCACCCTGGCCAATATTGCGACGCTGCTGGGGGGGTTGCTTGGCACCATCATTGGCTTGATTGCGGCATTCACCGCGGTTGCTGCCGCAGACCCCCCCGCGCAGAAGGCATCGCTGTTATCGGAAAGCATTTCCGTGGCCATGAATACCACCGCTTTTGGCCTGATGTCGGCCATTCCGCTGCTGCTGTTCCATGCGGTACTACAGACCCGCACCAACGAGATTGTCGACAGTTTTGAGATGGCGGGGGGGGTCAAGCTCCTTAACATGGTGTCTGAGTCCGCAAACCGGCCGGCGGCGGCCGCCTGATGGTGCCGGCATTCCAGGATCTGATCAGGAGTAGCCGAACATGAGACGTCGACATCGCAGACTGACGGCCTCGGCAGACCTCGACATTACCGCCTTTCTCAATCTGATGATTGTGCTTGTTCCGGTGTTGCTTCTGGGCATGGTGTTCAGCCAGATCCGGATGATCGAGCTCAACTTTCCGGGCATGGAAGCCGGGCAGGCGCCAGATGCCGAATCGTTCCGGCTGGTGGTCACGGTGCTCCCGGAGGGTATTGAGGTGGCGGACAGCGACCGCGGCCTCATTGACGTGTTGCCTGTTACCGGGCAGGGCCAGGCCTATTCACGACTGAGTGAACTGTTGCAGCGGATTAAATCCCGGATGCCCGACAAGACGGACGTGATCCTGGAAGTCGGACCAGACGTTGACTACCAGACTCTGGTGTCGGTTATGGATACGGTGCGCTCTTACCAGGCGGTGGTGGCAGCGAGCG
>JDSH01000180.1_pt1 | contig 18937 bp, 25 predicted proteins | sample 199451 | NCBI WGS metagenome assembly JDSH01 (sample SAMN02584198, study PRJNA231836) | bioreactor metagenome | isolation source: continuous culture bioreactor electron acceptor NO2- transfer2 day 38 after... | place: Germany: Bremen | reverse complement strand
CTATACTCCCATCCCACCGTCAGTATTGTAGAGAGTTGTTCAAGGAATGAACTGTCTGTGGCTACATGCATATGATTACTCCTTGGGCTTCAGTATTGCACGCATCGCATCTACTGGACTAGAGGCTTTATTGCCTCCCCCCCTGAGCCGTATTGCAACTGCTGGTTTGGTGACCACTCCCGGGCCGTTGATACAACCACCTTCACAACACATGACCTCAACCAAATCGGCATCCACCGGTCTTCTCTCCCAAGTTTTCATTACACGGGCCATTTTCCTGTCTATCCCATTCACTTGGAACAGCGAAATCTCATCCCCCCCCACAGCAGCACGTTTGCTCACACAGGATGCAACACCACCTGAGAGGGCAAATTCCCTACAATCCTCAAAGCGAGAGACATCCTCAAGATCAGTCCCATCCATCTCCCGCACATCAATTCCCTTAGCGACAAAGAGGGCCGCCAGTTCACTGAAGGTCAATACACCATCTATGGTGCCGAGGGAAGCCGCCTCATCCTTTTTCGCCAGACAGGGACCGATGAAGACCACATTTGTTTCCTCGTATCTCTGCTTGGCAATCATTGCCGTGTATGCCATCGGAGACAGTGCAGAGGAACGACGGCTACCAAGGAAGGGAAGATGCTTGTCCACCAGATTCATATACGCTGGGCAACAACTAGTGGTCATAAACCCTGTTCCTTCCTCCTTCCTGGATGCCAGCTCATCAGCCTCATGCAAACATGTCTCATGAGCACCTTCACTGACCTCAATCACCGAACGAAAACCAGTGGCAAGCAGTGCGTGTTTGATTTGGGCAAGGGTTCCAGGGAACTGTCCTTCAATAGCTGGCGCTATAATTGCGGTCATATGGTCTTTGTTCTTGAGTCTTTTAGCTACCGTCATGATTGACGAACGCTCCACAATGGCTCCAAAAGGACAGCTCATTGCACATTTTCCACAACTGATACATCTGTCCCAATCAATTTCAACATAGCCATCTGCATTCTTTTTCACTGCATCGACTGGACAAGCCTTCTCGCAGGGAACAGGAATATGTACCACTGCATGGAAGGGGGGGCATACCTCCATGCACTTCCCACAACGGATGCATCTATTCTCATCAATGTGGGCCTTGCCACCGGAGAAAGTGATACAGTCCTTTGGACAATTGGCAAGACAAGGACGAGCAAAGCATCCACGGCAGGCATCACTGATCATGTACCGATCAGGAGGGCAGGAAGAACAGGCAGTACTGATTGTCGTCAACAGGGGGGGGACAGGGGGGGCTTATCTTCCTCCATAATCTCCCTCACATAGGAGGAGAGACTCTTCATCTCATCATCTTCAGTCTCGATATCAAATCCCAGAAACGCCATGATTCGGTAGCGGACCATTGCCCGCTCCTTGTAGATACAACATCTGGTAGGAATACGTTGCTTTGGAATGAGTTGAATGGGAATCTTATCCACATTCAGGACCAACGTATCTTGGAAAAATTGCTTGAGCACCTCAGTATGTACCTGTCTCTTGATTGTTGTGTACTGGTTGTTCAATTCAAGCATGGACGGCCTCCCGCAATAACTTGCAAAGCTTCTCCTGCGTCATCTCTCCAAATACCTGTCCATCAATTTCAACATAGGGAGGACGTACCACCATCGCATCATCCTTGCACCCACCTATGCAGGAAATGCCTTGGATTTCACATCCAGCCAAAACAACAGGATCCAAAAAGTCCTGATAAAGCAATAGATCGGCCCCCCACCCTGTACAAAACATGCAGTCCCCCCCACACAAATCCTGACACTCACCTTCTCTTTCTTTCCCATGACCGTATCTCCTATATATATTCCAAAGAGGTCTCTTTCAAATAGTTGTCTTCCAACGCTCGTTGCAGCCTTCCAATCAAGGTCCTGCGTATCCCAATCTCCACCGGGATACTGGGATCCTGGTGTGCTTCATTAATTTTCGTCCCAACAATAAAGTGTACTTGATCACTCTCTTGCATCACCTGTATGAACTTCTTCACTGCATCGTTGGGTAGTGTGTATGCTGGTTTTTTCTGCTCTAGAGCAGTGGCAACCTTACTCAGCGTCAACATTCCTTCTGTCACCAGGTCAAGCCCTTCCATCTTGGAACAAGGAGGTACTTGTGGTGACCAGCAGCTCATGTCGACTTTCAGCTGTCGATTTAGGATTCTGCTGACAATCTGTGCGGTCGTTCCCCCCCCACTGACGATTCGCTTCCCTTCAAATCCCTGGATTTTCTCAACCAACAGGGGGGGATCCTGTTCTTGTTTAAAAGGAGGGCCTGTCACTACCAGTGTTCTCCTGGGTTTTCTTATGTATACCACCATACAGGTAATGTCATCCTTAGCAGTTAGACGGTCCAACGTATGGGCACGCGATACAACCTCCCGTGCCAGATCATGGCTGGAAATATCAGGATCTCGTTCGATTACCTTTTGGGCAAATGACCGGACTCCCTCAAGACGCCAACCCAAGGGAAGTGATTTTCCCATCCCAGCCTGAGTGACCCCCCCATCGCTGAAGATCAAAAGACGGCTTCCAACCGAGAGCTTGAGGTGAGAGTGTTCCAACACCTCCTGTTTGAACGCCCCCCATCCCTCCTAAGATCAATCTTTTCCCGTTCCCATTGTACGGGAGCACTCCCTTGGAACATAAGTGCTGAAGGGTTGTCGTACTCAACTAGATTCACCAGTACCTCGTCCGCATTGCTTCTTCTCAGATCTGCAATGGTAAAAGTAGCGTAGCTTATCTTCCTCTCCTTGCACACAGGGAGTGTATTCATGATGATTTTTGCCGAACGCGTCAAATCCATGGGACTGAAACTAAGCTTGTGGGCCATACGGGCAGTAAGACTTGCCAATACATTTGCCTTCACTCCACTACCAAGTCCATCACTGAGGGTACAGACGATCTGGGCTGAGGCATCCTGCCTGGACAAGAGGAATACATCCCCCCCCAATTTTCTGGCCGTGCTTGTAGATTTGTGCATAATCCACATCAATGAAAACGTCGTTCATGATCCTTCCTGCATATATCCATCTCGCTCCCCCCCACTGGGGGGGGAACCTTGAAGGCATCGATAAGACTATTGAGCATGATTTCAGTTTCTGCTGCGTTCTCCCCCCCAAGCAAGGATGCAATTTGCTGAACGGTCTCCAAACTCTTCTGGATTACATCCTCAGCTTTCTTTACGACAGTCTCACGACGTACAGTCGGAGTGGTAATGTCTTCAAACAAAGCACCCACTAGATGCTGCTTCTCAACAGAGAAGAAGGTTACTTTGAGAAAGGTATCCTTGTAATGTAAGCGGTACTGTTGCACTGAGGAAGAGGTGAACTGGTTCATGAACTTTTCATGAAACGGCACAAACCGTTTAACCGGCAATCCGAAGACCAGGTTCAACTGTGATGGTTCCAAAGGAAAATCAAGATCACCGAACAGTTTGATGAAGTTGCTGTTGCAGTCCACAATCTGGAGTTGGTCATCCACAATAACCACTCCCACCGGAATGGTCCTGAGAAGTACATCCATCTTACTCTGGGCTTCCTTCCTCATCTTGGTTACACACATCTCAGGTTCTGCCATGCCATCAAGATAAGCAATGGCCATCTCCCGGCAACTGTTGTAACCACACCCACCACAGTTCAACTCATCAGAGGTATCCCGCTTTCCCAGAAGCTTGAGTGCCTGGTCAATTTCAGTTTCACTATGGAGTGAAATAAAGCTCGCCACAGGCTTTTCCTCTTGTCCATTGTGGTGATCAATCAGGGAATAGCCCCCCCGCTCCAGGAGCTTTGCAACAAATGCTGCATCTCCGTCAAAAACAGGACCTTGGTCCGTGATCCGACTACGTGTATAGCGTGAGCTTAGGCTTTTCTTGGAAGCAGAGGAACGCCCTTGGTTGCTCACCGGTCCATTGATACAACCACCTTCGCAGGCGAGAAGTTCAAGAAATGCTGTATTCTCTCCTTCCCTTTCCATACCCAACAACGTCCCTACCACCTGATTCATGCCACTAATGGCAACTGCATGAGTTTGAAACGGGTCACTACCCCCCCACTTCAAGGAAGCAATCATTCCTCCCTCAACAGGTAGAGAGTAGATTTGCCAGCACGGCAGGGAACCAATGAAGGCACAATGGAAGGATCGAGAGCAATCTCCGATTCAATCAGTTCCAAGTCAATATGCTCAGCCAAGAGCCAAGCATTGAGTTCCTCATAGGTCAAGGCAAAGTCCGGATAGCCGGGAGTTTGGTCGGCTTCTACCTTCTTTGCAATACACGGCCCGATAAAAACCACGCCAATCTCTTCTCCGTAAAGTGCTCTTAAATAGGCGCTGTGACATTGCAATGGGGGGGAGGGGGGGACCTTGCTGAGTTGGTCTACCAGCGAGGGATAGTACTTTTTCACCGTCTGAACCACCGTTGGACAGGCAGTGGAAATCCATGGGCAATATCCATCGTGAGATTCTGCATACATCTCAATTGCCTGGTTGACCAGATGTGCCCCCCCGATGGCTGTTTCACTCACCCCCCCACTGAAACCAAGGCGAGTAAGTGCAACTACCAAGCTATCGGTACTGAAGGGGGGGAATTCAGCCGCACTGGATGGAGCAAGAGAACAAAAGATTTTTCTTCCGCTCTGGACGAATTGTCGAACTCTTGCCAAATCACCACGTATTTTTTTTGCATGGGAGGGACAGATATCAACACAGTGTCCACAATAGATACATCGATCCTTTACCACAACCGCTGAGCCATCCTTCACCTGGATAGCTTTTACAGGGCAACCGCGAACACACTTGTAACAGTCACGGCACTCAGTCAGTTCAGTATAGATGGGATGGATCATTGCAGATCTTCCCGCTCGGTCAGTTCATGTGCAACCAACTGGAGCACCTCATCAGCGGCAAGCCCCCCCTGATACGTTGTATCTGCGATTCGGATATTCGGACCTTTGGAGCAATCCCCCCCCATACACAAGTGCCCTATCAAATCCACCCGATCTGCTGACCCAGACTCCTGAAGATAGGACTCCAGGGCTGCAAGTGTCTGGGAATTACCCCCCCGAGCAAAGCAAGAGCTTCCCATACACAGCTCCACGACCAATTTCTTCATCACTGACCTCATTATCTATTGTCTGAGGCCATGGTAGCGAAAGAAGAGCTTTAAAGTCAACGATTATTTGATTGAAAGGTTTTTATTATTTAGTTATTACTATTTATAAAGCACATAAATTGAATATTAATGCTTTATAATATTCTATCATTCACATTATAAAGGGGGGGTATCCTTGAGATACCCCCCCTTCTAACCGTACACTAGATATTACCAACCATCCACTTTGCTACTCAGATCTTTCTTGCTCATCTTTTGCCGAACCTTGGCAGAAAGCACAGCGAAACTTGTAGCCAGATCGGTGCGTTGTACCACCACATCCTCTGGAAGTTTCAAATCCTTGGGTGCAAAGTTCCAGATAGCAAGCAAACCACATTCCATGAGCAACTCAGCCGTCTCTTGGGCTTGATCTGCAGGAACTGCGAGTACTCCGATATTGACATGGTGTCGATCGATGTACTCCTTGACCTTGCCAAGAGGAAAGACAGGAACGTCTCCAAGCCAAGTATCCCACTTATTTGGATCAACATCGAATGCAGCTACAATCTTGAGGCCATAGGTCTCGAAACCCTCATAACGCGCGAGTGCTGAGCCCAGGTGGCCAGCACCTACAACAATTGCATCGGTGGCATTGTCCCATCCCAAGGTATGGATAATCGCCTCAATAAGCTTTACAACAGCGAACCCTACCTTGGGTTTACCCTCGATCCCGGTACAGGAAATATCCTTACGCACTTGAATTGGTTTCAATCCAAGCTCTTCGGCCAAGGTCGTAGCGCTGACCATCTCCATTCCTTGCTCCCGGTAACCCTGCAAAAGCCTAAGGTAGGAGGGAAGCCTCTTGATGGTGGGAATAGGAATTCCCCCCCGATAACCTGTTTCCATGTATCACTCCTGTTGCAACCTATCGATTACGCACTGAATCACCTCAGAGGGGGGGGTTGAAGCCCCCCCTGCTGTTATACCCAGTATATCATAGCTACGCATTTCGTCGGTAATTTCTGTTTCATTCTCTATATGCCAAGCCTTCTTTCCCTTTTCACATACCAACTGGTAGAGTGCAGTGGTGTTTGCACTCTCCCTTCCCCCCCCGATTACTACCACAGCATCGCAGGCCTCAGCCAACTCGAGGGTTGCCTGCCGACGGTTGATTGAACTGGGACATACCTCATTAGCAAAAAGTAACTCACATCCATACTGTTCCCATGTTCTTAGGGCTTTTTGAATTTCATTCCACAACCCCCCCTGGTCGAATGTTGTCTGCACAAACACCACATAGGATTTACCAGGCTCCGGCATACCAACCTCTTCAGGATTGGAAATCAAGACAGTCTCACAGAGATTACCCTCAAACTGGACACCTCTCATGGCGAGTGTCTCTGGATGACCTGGATGGCCCACAATCAAGATCGTATGGGTGGGGGGGGCATATTCAGCAATCCTTGAGAGGTTGTGCTTCACCACTGGGCATGTTGCATCGACCAAGTCAAACCCGGCTTCCACGAAAGAAGAACGCACCCTGTCAGGAACTCCATGTGCACGAAGCACGACCAATCCTGCTCATGCCCTTCTGATCCTGCAATTATCTGCATTCCCTGATCAGCAAAATAGGCACACGTGTCATCATTGTGAATGAGTTTTCCCAATGAATATACAGGCTTGCCAACTTCCTTTGCATCTGCCAAGGCTGAAACCGCAAGATCCAAGGCTCTAGACACCCCCCCTTTACAATATCCCATGGTTCTGGAAAGTATCAGTTTCATATACCCCCCCCATTATGACAAGAACGCTGCCACATGATAAGACTGCGGCAGCGTATAACTTGTAAGAAGAAACAGGTTACTCTGCTTTCTTCGCTTTTCTCTTCGCCTGGGCATTGCTGATCCAGTAGAGCATCGCAGGTGCCAACAGGTTGGATGAGTAGGTTCCAAATAGGATACCGAAGCCCATCTTCACTGCAAAGAGCTGGATGTCACCGGAAGCAAAGATTGCGAGAGGAATGATAGCAATCAAGGTTGTGATTGCACTCATAACCGTTCTGCTCAACGACTGCGTGACACTGTGATCGATATTCACACTCAACGAAGCGTCTGGTGCCAATGCCACATTTTCACGGATACGGTCGAAGATAACAATCGTATTGTTCAGCGAGTAACCAATAATGGTCAGCAGTGCTGCAACAGTGATTCCAGAGAACTCAAAGCGGAAAAGTGTGATAACCGTAAGCATCATCAAAATATCATGCACAAGTGCAATCAAGGATGACACAGCATAGGCAAAACGGAATCTGACCCAGATGTACAACAGGATCAAAGCCATTGCAACCACGATAGCAAGAATGGAACTGGAGAGTAGTGTTGCACTGAACTTAGGTCCAATGTAATCACTCTGGAGTACCACGACATTGCCAGCACCGAATGCTGCATTCAATGCATCTTTGACCTCAGTTTCCATGGAAGCCTGAGTTGCACCTTCCTTGATTCCAAGACGGACCTGGAAGGTCTGGCTTCCATCCATCCCAACAGTCTGTACACGTACATTACCCAAGGAATCCAGGGCAGAGCGTACATCCTCAATGTTGGTGTTCCACTACTCTGGAAATTCAGCTTGGTAGGTTCATCAGAGAGTGTTGCAGGGAATCCATACCCACTAAGTATCTGAGCGGTGTCCAAGGAACCATCCAAGACAGTCGCATTGATGTTCTGCACAGCACCAAGTGCTGTTGCAAGATCTTGTGCAGTTGGATACTCAGAAGCACTGAAGTTGGTACTGGAAACCCCCCCTTCATCACCTCGGACTTCAAGATTAAGACCAGAACCAGATACAGCAAGAACTGCATCCTTGTTTCCAGTATAGGTAACTTCCAAACCAATGGGAGCTATCTGAATTCTCTGGCTCAATCCACTTTCAAAATCAACACCTAGGTTAAAACCACCCAACATAGCGAAGGAGATTCCTCCGGCGAGCAGGAGGACTACAGCTAAAGCCCAGGCGTACCAGCGAAGCTTGATAACAGGAATATCTTTCTTAAGCATTTAGTTTTTCCTCCAGCTGATGTGTAGCTTCTTGCCCTCACGTTGGGCGACGGTCGCATCAAAGATGAGATGCGAAACAAACAACGCAGTAAATACCGAGCTCACAATACCGATAGCAAGGGTATTCGCAAAGCCCTTCACAGCACTGCTTCCGAGCTGGGAAAGAACCAAAGCTGCAATGATTGTAGTTATGTTTGCATCCATGACAGTCCAGAATGCTTTATCAAATCCCGCCTTGATCGATGCAATATCACTCTTGCCTAACCTTCGCTCTTCCTTGATACGCTCAAAGATGATGACATTGGTATCAACAGCCATACCCAAGGTTAGGATAAGACCGGCAACACTGGTCAAGGTCAGGGTGAAATTGAAAGCAGAAAGAATACTGATCATGAAGAACATGTTAAGCAACAGTGCGAGGTTTGCCACCAGACCGCTTACGTGGTAGTAGGCGAACATCAGAATGATTACCAAAGCAAGTCCAACAGCAATAGCCTTCAAGCCTGCAGATACAGCATCCTCTCCTAGTGTAGCACCAACAGCCTGCTGGCTACTGACGATCAACTCAATGGGAAGTGCAGCGGTACGGAGAACAATTGCAAGGTCAGCAGCTTCCTCGGCATCAAAACCGGAAATCTGTACGTTGCTCCTGATTCCTTCATTGATGGTTGCCATGGCCTTAACCTTGCCGTCCATCACTACTGCCATGGTGTCTCCAACATGCGTAGAAGTCAGCTTATAGAAGATATCTCCTCCAAGGCTGTCCAACTGGAAATTGACCACAGGGCGACCGGTGATTCCATCGGTTGCAGTGGTTGCACTTTCAAGGTGAATTCCATCAAGCCCGATTTCATCCTCAACTACTACATAACTCTGCAGTTCATCGATACCATACTCGTCACTGGTATAGTAACCAGCAGCAATCTTGCCAGCAGGCAGGAAGTCCGGCTGCTTCAGGGCACCAGTATCGGTATAAACTTCTGAAGGATTCTCGGCATAGAAAGCATTCAACTCAGAGGTCAATGTATTGTCGACCATCTTGAAGACAAGGGAACCCTTTCCGCGAAGGAAGGAGTTAACACGCTCTGGGTCTGCGGCACCTGGAATCTCAATGAGAATCTGGTCATCACCTTGCAAACGGATAACAGGCTCACTGACACCAAACTGGTCAATACGTTTCTCAAGAATCTCGATATCTTGGCGAATAGCTTCAGAAATCTCACTTGAAGATGCAGCCTTGCCAATCTTCTCTTCATAGGAAGCAACATCAGCTCCAACAGGATACTCATACCACCTTCGAGGTCCAAGCCCAGTTGCAATGCCTTGTTTCCCAAAGTTTTCAACTCAAGCAATGAAGTGCGGTAGTAAGACTCGGCTGAATCGAACATATCCTGTTCGTTGTAGAACCCAGCAAACAACGAGCCAAGAGTCCAATTCCGGGGGGGAACCGAACGCTTCATCGACTTGTAGTTTTCCTTCGCATACTCCTTTAGATAGGAGAACTCAGAAGGCAGGGCTGCCTGTGGGTCATCGGCGACCAACTCCTTGAGCGAGCGGAGATCGCGTGAAGCCTGTCCACGGGAATACTCCTTAATCTGTACATTTGAGCCTGTTGCAAGTTCCTTGGTGTCCTGCGGTACGAATCCATACCAAGCAATCGTGGGATAAAGGAAGAACCCGCACAACAAGACGACCACCAGAACGACCACCAGACGACTCCGTTTTTTTCATGATACTCTCCAGATGTCTTTTATAGAATTATTTGTCTTTCTTCTCAGCTTCAGCTTCAGCAGGGACTTCCTCAACGGGAGCCTCAACACTATTTTCAGGAGCAGAGACCTGCTCTTCTTTTTTGCTCTTCTTCTTGCTGGAAGCAGTTGCACCATCGCCTTTTCTGTTTACGATGCTGCTGATAGCATTTCTGGAGAACTCCATACGGGTGTTGTCGTCAACCTTGACCACCACGGTAGTCTCTTTGACCGCCACAACGGTTCCGTGGATACCACCAATAGAGACAACCTTATCCCCCCCTTTCTTAATAGAGGAGAGCATCTCCTTGGTTTCCTTGTCCCGCTTCTTCTGCGGACGGATAATCAAGAAATAGAAGATAACAATGATGAGACCAAACGTAACAAAGGTCGTCATCATCGAACCGGTTGAACCCGTGGCGCCGGCCGTTTCAGGGGGGGCTGCCATAGCACTAATCAATGAAAGCATTGGTAATCCTCACTTTGCATAAAATCGGATGCAGAAAAGAGGCGGAAGAAGACTTCGCATCCAATTTTCCAAGTATCGATTAAAGTAGCACGTTCGCTATCCGCTAGTCAAGTTTCAGTATCACAAGCCATAAGACGGCAAAAGGGGGTCGCCAGAAAGCGACCCCCTCATGCAGATTACGGGTTTACATCATCCCGCCCATCCCTTCAGGACCTGCTGATGCAGGAGCTGCGGCTCTGGGATATCTGTAATGACACATTCGGTGGTAAGAATCAAAGAAGCGATGGATGCAGCGTTCTGCAATGCACTTCTGGTGACCTTTACCGGGTCGATGATACCACTTTCGGACATATTGACCCACTTGCCGCTTTCAGCATCATAGCCGATACCCGGCTTTTCATGCTTGCACTTGTCGGCAATAAGTGAACCATCAAGTCCAGCATTCTGGGCAATCTGGCGAATTGGCTCTTCAAGTGCACGACGGACAATCTTATATCCAACCTGCTCATCTTCAGTGAACTTGGAGATATCAATCTTTTCCATCATCTGGACTGCCTGGATGAGTGCAACACCACCACCAGGGATAACGCCTTCCTCGATTGCTGCGCGGGTAGCAGAAAGAGCATCCTCAACACGGTGCTTTTTCTCCTTCAGCTCAACTTCGGTAGCAGCACCCACGTTAAGGACTGCAACGCCACCAGCAAGTTTAGCCAAACGTTCCTGGAGTTTCTCACGGTCATAGTCACTAGTCGTGTCCCCCCCAATCTGGGCCTTGATCTGGGCAATGCGATCCTTGATATCGCTCTGCTTGCCGTTTCCGTTGATGATTGTGGTATTCTCTTTCTCAACCTTGATGCTCTTTGCACGTCCAAGTTGGGAAAGATCAGCATTCTCAAGTTTCAGGCCGAGCTCTTCACTGATGACCTCGCCTCCGGTAAGGATTGCAATATCCTCAAGCATTGCCTTACGGCGGTCACCAAAGCCAGGAGCCTTTACAGCAACTACATTCAAGATGCCACGGACACTGTTAACAACCAATGTTGCAAGAGCTTCTCCGTCTACATCCTCTGCAATGATGAGCAGAGGCTTGCTTGCCTGGGCAACTTTTTCAAGCACAGGAAGCAACTCTTTCATGTTGCTGATCTTCTTGTCATAGATAAGAATGAAGGGATCATCAAGAAGGGCTGTCATGGTATCTCTGTTGTTGCAGAAATATGCAGAGAGATAGCCACGATCGAACTGCATTCCTTCAACGAAATCAGTGGTGGTCTCAATGGTCTTTGACTCTTCAACGGTGATTACGCCGTCCAGACCAACTTTCTCCATTGCATTGGCAATCTCATCGCCAATGGTACGATCATTGTTTGCACTAATGGAAGCGACCTGTGCAATCTCTTCCTTGTCCTTGATCATCTTGGCCTGTTTCTTGATCTCAGTAACGGCGTCAGCAACAGCCTTGTCGATACCACGGCGAATACCCATTGGGTTGACACCTGCGGCTACACTCTTCATGCCTTCCTTGATAATGGACCAGGCAAGAACGGTAGCGGTGGTGGTTCCATCACCTGCAACATCGTTGGTCTTGGTTGCAACTTCCTTGAGAAGCTGAGCACCCATGTTTTCAAACGGGTTCTCCAGCTCTATTTCGCGTGCTACGGAAACACCATCTTTTGTGACAGTTGGAGCACCGAACTTCTTGTCGAGAACAACCAGGCGACCTTTCGGGCCAAGCGTTGCCATTACTGCGCGAGAGATCTTTTCAACACCAGCCACTAGGGACTTGCGTGCCTCTTCATTGAACTGCAATTGTTTTGCCATACTATATATCCTCACTTAAAGAATATGTGGTGCGATTACACATAGCAGACCGCTTTAGGCCTACCGACATGTAAAATACAAAGAAAAATGCGGAGAAGCAAGTAAAAAATTCAGATTACCCTAATATCAGGGTCAACGACATGCCAAACAGGGCTGAAGCCACATTGCTCAGCAGATTCACAACATCATTATCAACCAACGGATTCCCCCCCTTTCGAGAGGAAGGATTCGTCCCTCCACAATTGCATGCTCAGTTATGCGGTCATTCACCTCATCATAGTAGTGGGCTTGGACGGTTGCCCCCCCAAGCACACTATCGAGCAAACACCCAAAAAAAGGAACTCAACGCTATAACCGAAACATAGAGAGCGCTTTTAGCTGTGACAGGAAGAAAACATCCCCCCCATACACAAAGAGCAACCAGTATTGCTCCTAAAAGCCCACTGGCAAGACCAAGAGGGCTTACCGCACCGCTAAGGCCTGGGGGGGTCATGGGCCGTCCGGTGATGATGGAAACTGGTTTGGTTTTGGAGAGGATTCCTACCTCGCTTGCAAAAGTGTCACTTGCAGCTTCCCCCCCCACAGAGGCCCCCCCAAACATTACCAGGAATGGGATGGAGGGATTCAATGCATAGAGCAGAGCACTTACCAACGCCATCAGCCCATTTGCATAGACCTGGGAAGCATCACGCCTTCCACCTTTTTTCTGGATTTTCATCACATCGAAGGCTAAAGCACGCTTTGCAATCTTTCCTAATACCCCCCCAGCAGATAGAAAGAAAAGCAACAAGGTTGCCAATGCGCCGAAGCCCAGAATCCATGTAGTGCCAAATCCAACCAAGAAAGCAGCAACAGCCCCCCCACCAGGAGTGAGCTGTTTGGCAAAATAACTTGCAGATGCCACCACGGCCATGATACCGACCAAAATCCAGAAGGGAAAGGGAAGCGCAAAGAAGAAGGTATTGAAGAGCGATGCTAGCGACCCACTAGGGGGGGGCACAAGGTTCGCATAGTGGGTCATAGGAACACTCCAAGGAGCAGTACCACCACAAAAGGTACTGTAATATTATCCAGACCAAGTGGGGGGGTAAATGCCTCCATCACCGCAGCAGATATCCCGATCAACAGGGAGATTCCAAGGACAGCGGGGGGAATGAGAGAGCAGAGAAAAAGCCCAATCCAATGAGAGCAACCAAGGTACTCACAGAAGCCATAGTAAGTGTACCTGCCCAGCTTTTGATCATACCGGGGGGGACCGGGAGCTTCTTCTTTCCCCCCCATTTGGTGCCTACAAGAGCAGCCAACCCATCACCATAACCCATGACAAACACGGCAATACTACAGGTCAAATTGGAAACAACTCCCTGATATTGCAAAACAACCAAGATCAGGAGGGTAATGGGGGGGAAGTAGATCAACCCATAGTTTCGCCTCTTGTCATCCATTCCAAGTGCCTTGCCCCCCCAGTCAAGAAAGGTAAACAAGCTGTTCAGGATGATGAAGAGAATTGGACCGACAAGGGCATATGATAGTGAAGTAAAGAAATTTACTTCAATGAACCACCAATTCGAAACGCCAATATGTACAAACTTTCGCATCGCCTCACTGGAGACTGAAGCATACCGCCTCAAGAGAATTCCTACCAAGATGACGAGCGCCAAAAAGGGAAAAGACAATGCCAACCCAAGTATATTGCTATTCATAACCGACATCATGCTGAGAATGTTCAATAAATGCAAGAACCCACCGGTTGTCATGAGCCAATTCTTCTTTTTGGGTGAGTGCAATAATTGACAGCTAAAATGGGCCGTGATACCGTTTGATTGCTTTCGTTTTTGTGTTGCAGCTGATACGTAATTCCTAATGTTCGCACGCGTGCGTTACTGAATCGCTCCCGCAGACAGGTAAGAGTTAAAGACTGCGCCACATGAAGCAATATTGAATGACAGGCACTGCCTGTGAAGGATGCTTTGAATGGCCAAGAAAATTTATGTCGGAAACATGAGTTACCGGACAACCGAAGAAGAACTTCGGGACCTGTTCGCTCAGTACGGTACTGTACTCAGTGCCAATATCATCATTGACCGCGAAACCCGACGCCCCCCCAAAGGGTTCGCCTTCGTGGAAATGGAAGAGGATGCATCTGCCGATGCTGCGATTTCCGAGCTGGATGGCAAGGATTTCGGTGGGCGAAACCTTCGTGTAAACGAAGCAATCGCAAAACCCAGACCGGCACACGGCAGTTATCGCCACTAAGCCAACCCACCATGATTCAGTAACGGGAACGGAGCCTTTTAGGCTCCGTTTTTCAGTCTGGAAGGGTCTCACCTATATACGTAAATCGTTTATAGGTTATTCCTTCCCGTGCAACACTTGAAGTGAACATCTGGTAGGGTCGGACCCACAAATAAGGGCTATCCTTTGGGCGGTATAGCACCATGGTGGAAAGCGATTCACTTTCTATGACCGTATCCACCACTTGGTACAAGCCTCCCTTGAAATGCCTGTACCAACCCTTTTGAATTTCCTGGGGGGGAATTACCATGCCCCCCCACCGCCTCCGCCGCCGAAACCGCCACCGGAGAATCCACTGGACCCAAATGAGGAGTGAATTGGGGGGGAACGAGACCCCACTTTTTGCCTGTGCGTACACTGCTTTTTCCATGACGCTGGTATGCATCCTATGGCTCAGCGCACTATAGAACAATGCATTTCTGATCGGTCGGTTTCCCACATACCACTGGGGGGGTTCTGCAAGCGCAATTTTCGCAAACTTCTTTGCCCAGACATCTTCCAGTCCAAGTACGATAGCATAGCTGAGTACGTGATAGAACAGTGATGGATCACTGTCAATCATCATCTTCAGCTTGTCCATTTCAACCTTGCTGATAAACTCACGATACCCCCCCACTATCTCCTCAAGCTTTTTCTGCGCATATGCACTGCGTTTTCCCGTAACAACGGCAAGGAATCCAAGATATGCAGGAATTGCCACAAGAAAAAAAACGCCATCACTACTGAGTAGAAAGCCCCCCCATGCCCGAATACTGGATTCATGAACAGAAAGGCAAAGGCAAAGAGAAAAAGTGCCGAGATACCCAACAGGAAGAACTTGAAACCCTTCTTGAAAGCGGAAGAAGTCTCCCAAACGGCATCAAGGCGACTGGCAACCAATGCGAAGGTACCAAGGCTGAAAAATCCGACAACCAAGAATACCACCGTTTCGGCGCCAATGTAGGATATGGTTGAGGCAATTGCCAATAAAACAACTGAGAGGGCACCATAGAGCATGGCGGCGATACGCTTTCGCTCCGCCTTCCCATCCTTGAGCTCCCGCTCTCCTTTGAAATAGGCACGTACTTCAGTCTTTGCCTTCTCAAGATCTTTGCTGAATGAGCTTTTCTCCAACTGCTTAAGCGTTACTTCTGTACCATCCCCCCCACAGGCAAACAAAGCAGAGAACAAGTGTTTCTCATGTGCCTTGATGGTAGAGGGCTCCTTGATTTTGGTGAAGGCGAACTCTTTCTTGCTGAGCTCACTGATGGTCAGGCAACCTTGGTCAGCCCAATAGAAAATCATACTGGTCAGATCTTTGTTATCAACTACCCCCCCATCAGCCAGGTACCCTACTTGTAACGGAGAGAGATCTTCAGGAGGATCAAAACGCACTACAGGGATAAAGAGCTCTTCTTTCCGTAGCGACGGAAAAGGAGGGTGGCATGTACTGAAGCAGCAAATGCAATCAAGAGTGCAATGATTGAAGAAGGAATGGTGAAATCAATAAAAGGGCGCACATCGGAATAGTACCCCCCCTCCTCCATTTGCACCCGCAGTGTAAGCGCTTCTCCTGGGTACAGGTCCTCAGCCTCTCCCGTTATGGTCTTTCCATCAGCACTGATTTCAAAACTCCCACGCTGTGCGGTGGAACCATACACCCCCCCTCCGGTAAGGAAAACCATGGAACGGTAAATTGGCTTGGGGGGGAAGTGTATGGTAAAGGAGACATGCTCAATGGGAGCTTGCCACCCTACCCCCCCTACAATATTGTAATAGAACTCATCATATTCATCGTTTCTATCATCACCGATGGCGTAGTCATACCTAATCTGGTACTCCTGGATACCTGAAACCGTCCTGTCCTCAGAGCCAAGGCGGAATGTGGCATATCCAGAGGAAACCGAATCCTTGATGATCGGCACATTGGCTTTCAGGTCTGTAAGCTTAACTCTCTGCCGGCCAAAGAGAACCGGAATTTCTCGGTAGATACCATGCCGGGGGGGAGATGAGAAATCAACAACAATGTGTTCCCTCATTGCATAGCTGTTATCCAGCCGTACATCCGCTTGTAACTCATAGGACTCAAATTGATAATCCTCTGCAGAGAGCAGTGTCAGACTTAGAGCAAGAACACAAAGGATCAGGAATGTTCTTTTTGCCATTAAAACTTCACCTCTACGCGAGCTCTGGCCTCCTCCTCGATTTCCAAATAGGGTTTCTTGGAGAAATGAGCCATTGAAGCGATGATCGAAGAAGGGAATACTTCACAAATGGTGTTCAATTGCTTGATGATAGCGTTGTAGTATTTACGGGCACCCAACAACTGTTCTTCAATCTTCTGCAATTGGGCCTGGAGGTCAAGGAATCCTTGATTAGCCTTCAAGTCAGGATAAGCCTCACTGAGTGCAAAAAGAGATTTAAGGGTTGAGCTGAAGGCATTATTTGCCTCATTCTTGTCTACCATTCCCGATGCATTCATAGCCATATTCCTGGCCTCAATGACCTTTCTCAAGGTCTCTTCCTCATGCTTGGCGTAGCCCTTTACTGTCTCTACCAGGTTAGGAACCAGGTCATAGCGCTGCTTCAGATGGGCATCAATTGCTGATTCTGCTTCTTCAGCCTGATTTCGCAAACGGACATACCGGTTATAGACGCTGATCCCATAAATAACAAGCAAAAGTACCAATGCAATCAAGATATAGACAATTGTCATACAAACCTCCCTCTACTCCATACTAATGTGTAGCATGCTATAACCGGCGACTCCGGTCAAGAGTTCGACAAAAAGAAGCCATGAAGCTTGCAAAGGTAGCGATTGTACTGTATCTTTATTCGTGTAAAACGCATAAATATTCCATTCCAGGAGAATCCAAACCATGAGGGAACGACACAACCGGTTGGCGGTCGTCAAGGAACTTATCAAGAACAATAGGATCGACAACCAGGATACGCTGCTGGAGATGCTTAAAACTGAGGGATATACAGTCACACAGGCTACACTATCCCGCGATTTGAAGATGCTCAAGGTCGGAAAGATTTCCGATGGTTGGTCCGGCTACTACTATAGTTTGCCGGAAAACGACCTAATCAGTGAATCAGAGAAAAGCTACATCCAAGATGTACGAAGAGGAATCCTGTCCATAGAATTTTCAGGAAACTTCGGCGTCATCAAGACCAGACCGGGACATGCCAATTCGGTCGGTATTGCCTTGGACGTGTTAGCAATCCCTGAGATCCTTGGAACCTTGGCCGGAGATGACACCATTTTTGTCATCCTCCGCGAAGGGATGACCAAGGAAGATCTACAAGAGAGCTTCAAGACACGCATCCCCCCCGACATAGAAGAGTAATTACACCTTGTCCAGATACGCCCCCCCTCCGCTTACAATGGAGGGGGGGCGTTTATCTACCATAAGGAGCTAACACCATGACATACAAGAATCTCGATACCAGCACTTCTTTTCAAACCTTAAAAAATCTGGAGGCAAGTGACCTAAAACAAGTCCTGCTTCCTGAGCGTATTAAAGCCTATCAAGTCAAAGCCAGTGAACAGTTAACGTATAACTATGCAGCAATGCCTATCGATGAAAATCATCTTTCGGTTTTGCAACAGTTGAGTGACGAACTCAAGCTTACCGAGAAATACCAAGCACTCGTTGATGGTGAAGTCATGAATACCGGGGGGGAGAAAAGACTCGTACTACACCATCTCACACGTGGGCAAGTTGGGAAAACGGTAGAGGCAGACGGTGAAGACAAAGGTGCTTTCTATGAAGAACAGCTTTCCAGGATCAAGACCTTTTCCGACGCAGTTCGCAGTGGCAAAATCGTCGGTTCAACAGGAAAACGATTCAACACTGTTGTACAGATAGGAATCGGGGGGGGAAGTGACCTGGGACCAAGAGCCATCTATCTGGCCTTGAAGGGTTGGTGTACCAAAGAAGGCATTGAGCAACTGAACGCCCAGTTCATCAGCAATGTCGACCCAGATGACGCCCAGGCTGTAATCGAGCAACTCGATTTGGAGCGAACACTCTTTATATTGGTATCCAAGAGCGGTACAACACTCGAAACCCTGACCAACAGGGACTTGGTTATTGAAGCCATCAAGAAAAGTGGTATAAAAGGAATCGATCCTTCTGACCATATGGTTGCCGTAACCAGCAAGAGCAGCCCACTTGCATCCTCATCCTCTGTACTCGACGCCTTTTTTTTATAGATGACTACATTGGGGGGGGAAGGTACAGCTCCACCAGCGCAGTGGGAGCTGTTATCCTCTCCTTGGCCTATGGCTTTGAAACCGTGAAGATGTTCCTAGAGGGCGCCCACCAAGGTGACTTGGCTGCACGCTCTCCAAAGATCACAGAAAATGCTGCCCTCCTTGATGCCCTTCTTGGGGGGGTCTACCTCAGAAACGTCCTCCACTATCCCAGTACCGCAATCCTGCC
>JDSH01000179.1_pt1 | contig 19134 bp, 24 predicted proteins | sample 199451 | NCBI WGS metagenome assembly JDSH01 (sample SAMN02584198, study PRJNA231836) | bioreactor metagenome | isolation source: continuous culture bioreactor electron acceptor NO2- transfer2 day 38 after... | place: Germany: Bremen | reverse complement strand
GAGCCAGGGATGGGCCGAAGGAGCGTGTTACGGAGGCCCTCCACCCCCCCACTTGGCCTGGCACCAAAGTTAGAACGTGTTGGACGATATTATTAAAGCCAGTCATTCAGCATAATGCCAAACCCGACCCGCTCAATTCGCTCGTTATAGTCAATCAGGCTCTCCCCCCATACCCGTTGTAATACTGGAAGAACCCCCCCTTCAGCGTATCCCCCCCCATGGGAAAGCTGTACCCGAACTCCACCGACGTCCGGTTATCCGACCTCAGATTATTCAGCAGCTTCAAAGAAAACGTCCGATCTTCCGTCAGCTTGTAAACCGCGTGATAACTGGCGTGGCCCAGATAGCTCTCTATGTCTTCGTTGTCGTCGCTGCTGCTGTTTTCCGGCAAGCGATACCAGGGCTGAACCATAAACAGCCAGCGATCCACACTATAGGCAACGGAACCATAATCCGGTTCCAGCTCCGGGACCGGGGGGGGTCAGACTGTCCGTTTGACTGGTGATTAAAGCCCACCGACACCGCACTGAGCGTACCGGGACCGAGATCCCAGTTCAGGGCGTGCCTGAAAAACAGCTCCGGCTCATAGTTGGTCTCCCGGAAAGGCGCCGATTCATCCTGATTGTAGACCTGCCAGAAGGATTTCTGAGTGTAGCCAAACCAGAAGGTTGTGCGGTCGTCGAAAATGCCGGTCAGCAACGGAACCTTGAAGCTGATCTGGTATTTGGCTTCCTCGTTTTCCAGGTTGTAGTCATAATCAATAGCCCCCCCCAGTCGCGGGCTTGAGGGCAAGGCATTGGGGGGGGCGTCCACCCAGGTAATGGCAGAATGTAATTGGGCCGATGGGTCACGAAACTGCCGGTAAACGAGAAGATCGCCCGCTCGGCAGAAAGATAGTTATCCACCAGCGCGGCCATTACCCCCCCGTCATCAGGATCATCTTCCAGAGCATTACCCACGATCTTCTCCCGGGTTTTCTTGTCGGCCACCAGCTCCTCTGCATCCGCCTCGGCTTCTTCCAGCTGTTCCTCGCTGGCCTGGTTACGCTCGGCCTGAGGGTTGTACTTGGCGTCATAGCAGGCCAGCCGTTGCACACCTTCCTTGATCAGCGCGCAGTTAACATCGGGTTCCTCTGGTCGGTCCTGGGCAACAACCAGATTGGCCGTGCCCAACAGAATCAGGGGGGGTAGCAGCTTGAGGCTGGGGGGGGTCATGGGGGGGGCTCCTTATTGGGCGGTACTCAGGCTTATCCAGGTATTGGCAATGCCGTAAATCCAGACCCCCCCAAGCAGGGTGAGGGTCAGCAGGGCGAAGATCGCGCGATGGCGGGTGCGGCGCTGGTCGTTCGCCGAGGCGACCCAGCGTAGATACATCAATCCGATAAAACTCAGAAAAACGCCCAGGCTGGCAAACGCCGGAATCAGTAGCCAGCCGGCAGAAAGCGGGGGGGTGCCATCGCTTGACTGGTTGCTGAACCAGGCCATCGAGATCAGCAGTACCGCCAGGCTGGAAAACTCCAGGATCAGTAAGGTTTTTCGGCGCTTGTCCGGGGGGGTCGTCTGTTGCTGTTGGTTCATACGGCGACTCTGGGTTTGAGTGAATGAACGCCATGGTAACCGGAATCCATGGCAAAGGAGCTACAACCTACGAAACTGTCATTAAAATGGTTGAAATCAAATTCTGATTTTGCTCTCTGGTTTTTTTTGCGGGGGGGGCTCAATCGCTATAATGCGGCGACCGAAAGATTATAACGCTCAAATGCGAGGTGCATTGTGAAGATGAAGAGAGTCCTGGCTGTTGTTCTGCTTGGTTTTGGCCTGGCTGCCGGCGCCGCAGTGGCAAGTGTTGAAGACGAAATCCGCGAGCGCATCAAGCCGGTCGGTGAAGTGTGTCTGCAGGGTGAAGAGTGTGGCGAGGCTGCTGCACCTGCCGAAACAGCCAGCTCCGGCCCGCGTTCTGGCAGCGAAGTCTACGACGCCGTGTGCATGGCGTGTCATACCACCGGCGCAGCCGGCGCTCCGGTCATTGGCGATGCCGCTGCCTGGGCTCCGCGCATTGAGAAGGGTATCGATACCCTGATTGATCACGCTATCAATGGCTTCAACGCCATGCCGGCCAAAGGTGGCTGTGCCAACTGCCCGGATGAGGAAATCACCGCTGCCGTTGAGCATATGGTTGAGCAGAGCAAGTAAGCAATCTGTAACGACCGGACAAACCCCCCGCCCCCCCGAGCGGGGGGGTTTGTTGTTTCTACAGGCCCAGATCGCCAATCAGGGCGCTGAGAGTCGCCTTGCCCTTTTTCTGGTTCGCTTCTTTGTCCTGGTCGCCCAGTCCCTCCCATTTCACATCCTCTTCCGGCAACTCATCCAGAAAGCGGCTGGGAATGGTCTCCAGTTTTTCCCCCCCGTACTGTTTTCGGGAGGCCGCGTAAGTCAGCGCCAGAGTTTCCCTGGCCCGGGTAATGCCCACGTACATCAGGCGGCGCTCTTCCTCAATGTTGCCTTCCTCGATGCTGCTGCGGTGCGGCAGAATCTCTTCCTCCAGGCCCATAATGAACACATGGGGGGGAAACTCCAGCCCCCCCTTGGAAGCGTGCAGAGTCAGCAACTGAACCTTGTCGCTGTCGTCTTCCTCTTCCCGCTGCTCCATCATGTCCCGCAGTACCAGCTTGGCGATGGCGTCCTCAATGCCGATTTCGTCGGCGGTGCCCTTGCCGTCGTCCAGCATGCGCTGGATCGACTCCACCAGGTACCAGATGTTCTCCATCCGGCGTTCGGCCTGTTTCGGGCTACCGGAATGCTGGTGCAGCCACTCTTCGTACTCGATGTCTGTGAATAACTGTTTGATGACCGGGATCGGGTCTTCCGAGAACAGGCGCTCGCAGGTTTTGTCGACCCAGTGGGCGAACCGTCTCAGTCGGTCCAGACCTTTCTCGGTGACGTGGGTTTCCGCCCCCCCCATATCCCCCCCCAGGGCCTTGAACAGGCTGACATTGCGCGACCGGGCATAGTGACTGAGCTGTTCCAGCGTGCGCGGGCCAATCTCCCGGCGCGGCACGTTCACCACCCGCAGGAAGGCCGCATCGTCGTCCGGGTTGATCATCAGCCGCAGGTACGACATCGCATCCTTGATCTCGTTCTTGGAGAAAAACGACTGACCGCCAGAGATTCGGTAGGGTATCTGGTAGGCCTGCAGTTTCATTTCCAGCAGCCGTGCCTGATGGTTGCCTCGGTAAAGGACTGCGAAATCCCTGAAGTCGAGTCCGTTTTTCAGCTTCTGATCGAGAATCTCGGTCGCCACCCGCTCGGTTTCGGCATCTTCATTGCGGCAGCGGATGATGCGGATTTCCTCGCCTATGGTGTGGTCACTCCACAGCGCCTTCTCAAACACGTGGGGGGGGTTGTTGGCGATCACCGTGTTGGCGCAGCGCAGGATCCGGCTGGTGGAGCGGTAGTTCTGCTCCAGTTTGACGATCTTCAGGCTCGGAAAGTCGTCTTTCAACTGGGCCAGGTTCTCCGGCCGGGCGCCGCGCCAGGCGTAGATGGACTGGTCGTCATCGCCCACCACGGTAAATGCCGCCCGCTCGGCCACCAGTTGTTTCACCAGCTCGTACTGGCACACGTTGGTGTCCTGGTACTCATCCACCAGCATGTAGCGGATTTTCCGGCGCCACTTGGCAAGCACTTCCGGGTTGTCCCGGAACAGCTGCACCGGCAGCAGAATCAGGTCGTCGAAATCCACGGCGTTATAGGCTTTCAGGTATTCGTTGTAGTGCTTGTAAACGATGGCGATGCGCTGCTCACGCTCGTCTGCGGCTTTGCTGTAGGCCTCCGCGGGGGGGCTGCGCATGGCGTTCTTCCAGGACGAAATGGTCATCTGCACATCGTTCAGCTCGTCGCCGGCTTCGGCGCTGGCTTCGCGCATCATCAGATCCTGCAGCAACGCCTTGGCATCTTCGGCGTCGAAAATGGAGAAGCGGGATGGTAGCCAGGTGGGTGTGCTCCTCCCGGATCATGTTCAGGCCAAGATTGTGAAATGTTGATACGATCAGGCCCCCCCGGGTTTTGCCCCCCCGGTCAACAATGCGGCCCACACGCTCTTTCATCTCCCGGGCGGCTTTGTTGGTAAAGGTGACGGCGGCAATGTGGCGCCCCCCCGGAATGCCCAGTTCCTCAATCAGATAGGCAATCTTGCGGGTAATCACGCTGGTTTTGCCGCTACCGGCACCGGCCAGCACCAGCAGGGGGGGGCCGTCAGCGTAGCGTACCGCTTCATGTTGTCTGGGATTGAGCTTGTTCACAGTGTTGATGCCAAAGGGGGGGAACGGGGGGGCATGGATTTTTAGCGTCTGGCTATTCTACACCAGGCCGGCATGCTGTACCTTGCCGATCTATCAGCTATTCTTTATGTAATGGACTACGCTGTTCTGTACCGACATATGGATCTCGCCAGATGACACTGCCCACCGACACCAGGCCTGATTGTTTGCGCCTTCTGGTGCTGACACCGGAATACGCCGACTATCTCTGGTTCAGCGCCATGCTCGCGGATGATTCCGAAATCTGCAGCGACGCCACCTGGTGCCCGGATCTGGTGGACTGTGATGATCTGATTTCCAACGCCAGCTTTGATGTGATCGTGTGGGACTGCGTGTTCCATGGCGGCTCGGAAGCGTCGTTTCTGCAATATCTGTCGGTATCCAGTGAGGACAAACCCATTCTGGCCATGAGCGCCGAATCCTGCGGAGAAAAAGCCCGGTACCTGGTTGAAAATGGTGCATCGGACTATCTGAGCCGCCGTGAGTTAGATCCCTGGAATTTTCGGCGCTCCATTAAATGCCTGTGGTACCGCTCCCAGCTCACGCAGTCGGCAAATGGCCAGCTTGGCCGTGAAGTGGCCACCGGCTTCATCAACCGGGACCTGTTCTTCGATCGGTTGCAGCAGGCGGTGCTGAGGGCTGAGCGGGCGAATCATCGCCTGGCTCTGTTGCACCTGAATATCGATGATTTCCGTAATATCAACGAATCCTTTGGTTACCAGAAGAGTGATCAGCTCATGCTTCGGCTGGCGGAGCGGCTCCGGCAGACGTTGCGACGGGTGGACTCGTTGATGCGCATCGGTGGTGACGAACTGGCCATCATCGTCGAGAAAGTGGAAGACTCGCTGGATATCACCCAGATCATTCGCAAGGTGGTCTCGGCGCTGGATGAGCCGGTGATGGTGGATGGCCAGAATGTGGTGGTCAGCGCCAGCCTGGGCGTGGCCACCTATCCGGAGGCCGGTGACAGCCCGGAAGAACTGCTCCGGCGGGCTAACCGTGCGATGTTCGAAGCCAAACGCGATCCGGGTACCAGTTACCGGTTTTACGACCGGCAGCTGCACATTTCCGCAGGCTATCAGCTCCGGCTCGAAGCCGACCTTCGCAATGCCTGCGGGGGGGCAAGGAACTGGAGCTGTATTATCAGCCACGGATTGACCTCGCGACCGAGGAGGTGCGAGGGGGGGTCGAGTGCCTGTTGCGCTGGAATCACCCGGAGCGCGGCCTGGTGGGTCCCGATGAGTTTATCCCGGTGGCCGAGCGCAGTGGTCTGATTGTGCCCATCGGCTACTGGGTTATCGAGCAGGCCTGCAAGCGCTTGCAGGAATCCACCGAGCTGGGCTTTCCCGGACTGGTGTTTGCGGTCAACCTGTCGTTCCGGCAGTTCCACGATCGCAAGATGACCGAAACCATCTTTCGTATCATCTTCAATGCCAACGTCGATACCAGCCTGCTGGAACTGGAGCTGACCGAAAGCGCCATGATGCACGACCCGGAATACGCCCAGCGCTGCCTGCGGGAGCTCAATCAGTTGGGCATCAGTTTTGCGCTGGACGATTTCGGTACTGGCTTTTCCTCCCTGAGCAATCTGCAGCACCTGCCAATCTCGCTGGTGAAGATCGACAAGTCCTTTGTCCAGGAACTGGGCCAGTCTGCCGATGCCGAGCATATTATCCGGGCCATTATCAGTCTGGCTCACAGCCTGCAGATCAGCGTGGTGGCCGAAGGGGGGGTGGAAACCGAAGGCCAGCTGGAATTCCTGCGCCAGCAACACTGCGACGAAATCCAGGCTACTATTACGCCCGCCCGATGCCCTGGAACGATCTGGTGCAATTCATGAACCGCCAGAACCAGTCCGCTTGCCTGCAGAAGTAAGCCGCTGTACCTTTGCGCATTAATTCCGAATGCGATACCAGATCGAGGCAGCATGAACAGTATTTCCCGGCGCATTGCCGAAGAGCTCGGCGTACGTGAACAGCAGGTTAATGCCACCGTTACCCTTCTTGATGAAGGCGCTACCGTTCCCTTTATTGCACGCTACCGAAAAGAAGTAACGGGTTCCCTGGACGACAGCCAGCTGCGGACTCTGGAAGAGCGGTTGCGCTATCTGCGTGAGCTGGAAGACCGCCGGGGGGGCACCATCCTCAACAGCATTGAGGAACAGGGCAAGCTGACCGACGAGCTGCGGGCCTCCATCGAAGCTGCCGACACCAAGAACCGCCTGGAAGACCTTTACCTGCCCTACAAACCCAAGCGCCGCACCAAGGCGCAGATTGCCCGGGAAGCAGGCTTGGAGCCGCTGGCCGATACCCTCTACGACGATCCCACCCAGGATCCGGAAACTGTCGCTGCCGGTTACCTCAATCCGGAAGCCGGCGTTGAGGATGTCAAAGCCGCTCTGGACGGTGCCCGCTACATTCTGATGGAGCGTTTTGCCGAAGATGCCGAGCTGCTTGGTGCCCTGCGCGATTTCGTCTGGCAGGAAGGCCAGCTGAAAGTCACTGTGGTGGAAGGCAAGGAAAACGAAGGCGCCAAGTTCCGGGATTACTTCGACCACGTTGAACCGCTGAGAAAAGTTCCGTCGCACCGGGCGCTGGCCATTCTTCGGGGGGGCCGCAATGAGGCATTCTGGCCTATTCGATTGTTATGGGCGATGCTGAGGAGGATCGCCGTCAGCCCCCCCATCCCGCCGAGCAGCGAATTGCCGCCCACTGGCGCATTCGGGATAACGGCCAGGCCGCCGACAAATGGTTGTCGGATGTGGTGCGCTGGACCTGGCGCGTGAAGTTGTCGACACAGATTGAAACCGATCTGATCGCCCAGGTGCGTGAAGCGGCTGAAACCGAAGCCATCAACGTTTTTGCTGCCAACCTGAAAGATCTGCTCCTGCTCGCTCCGGCAGGTCCGCGGCCAACGCTGGGGGGGCTCGATCCCGGCCTGCGTACCGGGGGGGTCAAGGTGGCGGTAATCGACGGCACCGGCCAGGTAGTGGATCACGGCGCCATTTTTCCCCCCCATGCGCCCCCCAGAACAAATGGGATCAGTCCATTGCCCAGATGGCAGCCTGGTGTCAGAAGTACAAAATTGAACTGGTGGCTATCGGCAACGGTACCGCCTCCCGGGAAACCGAGAAACTGGTGGGCGACCTCTGCAAACGTTACCCCCCCGAACTGAAGCTGGCCCGCATTGTGGTGAATGAGTCCGGGGGGGCATCAATCTATTCCGCCTCGGAATTTGCCTCCCGGGAACTGCCGGATCTGGATGTCACCATCCGTGGTGCGGTGTCCATTGCCCGCCGTTTGCAGGATCCGCTGGCCGAGCTGGTGAAAATCGAGCCCAAGTCTATCGGCGTGGGGGGGCAGTACCAGCACGATGTGTCCCAGGTACAGCTGTCCCGTAGCCTGGATGCGGTCGTTGAGGACTGTGTAAACGGCGTGGGCGTGGATCTGAATACCGCGTCGGTACCGCTGCTCACCCGGGTGTCTGGCCTGAATCCGAGCATTGCCCAGAACATCGTGGATTTCCGGAACCAGAACGGCAAGTTCACCAGTCGCAAACAGCTGCTGAAGGTGTCTCGATTGGGTGATCGCACCTTTGAACAGGCTGCGGGCTTCCTGCGTATCGCCGGGGGGGGCGAAAACCCTCTGGACCGGTCATCCGTGCATCCGGAAGCCTACGGTGTGGTTGAGGCCATTGCTGAGCGAAATGGCAAGAGGGTGGAGGATATCCTTGGCGATTCCGCGTTCCTGCGCAGTCTTAACCCACAGGACTACGTAACCGAGCAGTTCGGCCTGCCGACCATCAAGGACATTATCTCCGAGCTGGAAAAACCGGGCCGGGACCCGCGACCGGAATTCCGCTTTGCCCATTTCGAGGAAGGGGGGGTGGAAACCCTCAACGACCTCAAACCCGGTATGGTGCTGGAGGGCTCGGTAACCAACGTCACCAACTTCGGTGCCTTTGTGGATATCGGCGTTCACCAGGATGGCCTGGTGCACATCTCGCCTTGTCCCATACTTTCGTGAAAGATCCGAGAGAAGTGGTCAAGGCCGGTGACATCGTCAAGGTCAAAGTGATGGAAGTGGACATTCCCCCCCGTAAGCGGATTGGCCTGTCCATGCGTATGGATGACCAGCCGGGGGGGGCGGACAACAAGCCAGCCCGGGGGGGCGCAGACCGGAACTCTGGCCGCAGTGCAGGGCGCAAACCTCAGGCCGGCCAGGGCGCACCTCAAGGTGCCATGGCTGGCGCTCTGGCCCAGGCTATGGCCTCTGCCCGTAAGAACGGCCGTTAACCCCCCCTTCCACTGATTCACAGCCGTTACGTCTCACAAGGGCGTAACGGCTGCAACAGGAGCTCAACATGGCACAATCCCGCCACTCCCTGTTCCAACAGTTTGCCGCCAGTGACTGGGACGGTTTCCTCAAAGGGGGGGTCGAAAAGGAAGGCCTGCGCGTCGATGCCAATGGCTTCATTGCCCAGACACCACATCCGGAAGCCCTGGGCTCCGCACTGACCCACCCCCCCCGTATCACGACCGACTACTCGGAAGCCCTGCTGGAACTGATCACGCCGGTCTTCGACAATACTGAAGCTATGCTGGCCTCGTTGCGGGATATACATCGGTTCGTCCAGCAGAACCTGGATAACGAAGTGTTCTGGGCCGCGAGCATGCCCTGCGAGATTGACGGCGATGCCAGCATTCCCATTGCCGAGTACGGCAGCTCCAACACTGGCCGGCTCAAGCATGTGTATCGTCAGGGTCTGGCGGTGCGTTATGGCCGGATTATGCAGAGTATTGCCGGCGCCCATTACAATCTTTCCCTGCCGGACAGTTTCTGGCGCAAATGGCAGGAACTGGTGGGCAACAAGGATAGCCTCAGGGATTTCAAATCAGACCAGTACTTCTGGCTGATCCGGAATTTCCGCCGCCGCAGCTGGTTGCTGATGCTGCTGTTTGGCGCCTCGCCGGCACTGGATGCCAGTTTTGTGGCCGGCGTCCGGCACGACCTGGCACGGTTCGATGATCGCACCTGGTTTGGCCAGCACGCCACGTCTTTGCGCATGGGGGGGGATCTGGGTTACCACAACAATGCCCAGGCCTCGCTGAATATCTGCTTCAATGAGCTGAGCACTTATACCCGGACACTGGATCGCGCCATCCACACCAACTGGCCAGCGTATGAAGCCATTGGCACCCGGCGCAATGGCGAGTTTGTCCAGATCAATACCAATGTGCTTCAGATTGAGAACGAGTACTACAGCGCGGTACGTCCCAAGCGCACCACCGAGCGGGGGGGTGAAAAGCCGATCCAGGCTCTGGATGCCCGGGGGGGTGTGGAATACATTGAGGTGCGTTGTCTGGACCTGGATCCGTTCTCGCCGGTGGGCGTGAACCGCGAGCAGATCGATTTCCTCGACCTGTTCCTGCTGGATTGCCTGCTCACCGATTCTCCCGTATTGAAGACGATGAGTGCGAACGGCTTGATGACAATTACAAGGACGTCGTCGCCAGCGGTCGCCTGCATTCACTCAGTCTGTGCCGGGGGGGTGGACAGCGTGTGCCTGTGGGCGAGGCCGCCGTTGAATGGCTGGAGCGCTTGCAGCCCCCCCTGGCAGAGCTGCTGGATGGCTGGAATCATAGCGATACCTACAGGTCGGCGCTGGCGGCTCAACGGTCGAAACTCGAGGGCAATGATTGGGCGGTGCCTTCCGCTCGAGTGCTTGAGGCCATGGGGGGGCAGTCAGGCCTGGGCCATCGCGACTGGGTGCAGGCGATATCCCGTGAACACCAGCAAACCCTGAATTCGGAGCCACTGGCACCGGAGGTGCTGGCGGACTTCCGTGCCATGAGTGCGCAGTCCCTGGTCGAGCAGAAAGAGCAGGAAGCTGCGGACAGTCAGCCATTTCCGGAGTTTCTGGAGGCCTACCTGAAATCCTGACGCCGCTTGCGTCACGTCCGGAAAGGGACGTGACGCACAGAACCGGCTGTCCGGTTTGCTGGATCTGTTACCTGCTGTTACTTTCTATTACATCAGGTAAGGAGGTGGCCCATGGCAACGGATATCAAGCTCGGCTGGGATGTAGAAGCATTGAACAAGGCCTACCGGCAGGGATACATGGCCGGAGAGATGGGCATGGACAAAACCCGCTGTCCATACCGTGGTGAGGTCATTATTGCCGCCTGGGAAGCCGGTTGGGATGATGCCGGTCAGGCCCGGAAACAGCGCCCGCAACAGGATGATGATCTGTTCTCACGCATCGCCTGATCCGGTGCCACCGCCCGGTGGATGCCGCAACTAGCGCTGAACCACAAACTCGGTAAACAGCACTCCGGTAATGGTCTCACCGGTTTGCTGCTCCTCCAGCACTCCGTTTATCCGTTTGGTTGCTTCTTCCCGCAGCGCCTGCTGGCCGTCCATGGAAGACAATTGGTCAAGATCCGTCTGCTCACCAAACAGCATCACCAGTTCGTGCCGTAACCTGGGCATGTGCGCTTCTACCGCCGGCCGGGTGGTTTCGCGGGAGGCCCGAATGGTTACGGAGGCTTTGAGATAGGCCACTTTCGCATCCGGTTTGCCGACATGGGTGACGAATGCCGGTTCCATGGCGATATAGTCGGTTACCCCCCCCTTCACTTCGGTTTCTTCATCAGCTTCCTCGGCCATGGTGGGCAGGGAAGGCATCAGTGCGCACAGGGTCAGTAACAGGGCCGGCGTCAGTTTTCTGAGAATGGTCATAGGCTTGGCGTTAGTCATGGGTTAGGATTGGTTCAGTGTTTCATGGCACGCTGGTTTTTCTCTGAGAATATCAGGCCATGGAAGCTTGTGCAGTCCACATCATGATTCCGGGGGGGTAGCGTTTTGACAAGCAGATGGATATTCGGGTTGGTATTTCTGGTGTGCGCCGGGTTGCTGGCGGTGGCCTTTTACATGGAGCACGTGATGGGTCTGGAGCTGCCCGTTGTGCTGGTTGCAGCGTTTCGGATTTATGGGTGCGGGGGGGCTGGTCAGTCTGTTGGCGTTTCTGCACGGACCCAGCGGGTTCGGCAACCGGGTCTACGGGCTGTTACTGATTGTTGCCGCTGGCGCTGGTCTGGCGGTGGCGGGGGGGCGTCAGCTATGGTTACAGAGTCTGCCGGCGGACCAGGTGCCTGCCTGTGGCCCTTCGGTTGATTACATGCTCGAGGTACTACCCTGGTTTGAAGTGCTGCAAACCGCATTGAAAGGCACTGGTGATTGCGCCGAAGTGGTCTGGCGTTTTCTCGGTCTGAGTATCCCCCCCGGATGGACCGCGGTCTTTTTCAGCCTGCTGATTGTGCTGGGGGGGCTGTTTGTGATGCTGCGACGCTATTCTCCCCCCCGGGACTGGTTGCAGAGTTGAAACAGTTGCGGCTGACCATGACCATGGGGGGGTAACTTGAATCCAACATAATAATTATCAAGACTAGATCCAGAGAACGGGCGGATTGACCGAGGGGGGGAGACAGGCGTCATGTTGGAGAATTGCCGGAATGCCAGGGAACGTTGGGGGGTGGTGTCAGCGAGCTGATTGATCGCTGGCTGAAAGAGCGCCAGGAGCTTCTGGTTCAGTATTGCGAGTTGTCTGGAGAAAGCGATTTTTCCCAGACTGATGCCCTCCGCGAAAAATTTGTCCGCCTGTGCGAAGTGCTGGTGGATTATGTTTCGGCCGGTCACTTTGAAGTCTACGAACAGCTGATTCAGGAGGCCCGTGAGTTCAACGACGGCGGCCTCGAACTGGCAGCAAAGCTCTATCCCCCCCGGATCGAGCAAACCACGGAAGTGGCATTGAACTTTAATGATCGTCTGGATGGCCGGGAGCTGTCCGAGGTCGACGTCAGGGAATTGTTCAACGAGCTGTCACGGCTTGGAGAAGTGCTGGAGTCGCGCTTTGAGATGGAAGATTTCCTGATTGAGAATCTGCATAACGCCCATGCGGGCAAGGTGGCTTCGGCCTGATTGCCTCTACCCGGAACCGCATTACCCGCAATAAAAAACCGGCCCCCCCAGAAATGGCGCCGGTTTTTATTGCCTGCCGGAGTGCTGGCCAGAGCTTATTCGTCTGAACCAGCGTCGTCCTGCCCCCCCGGATTCACGGCGATCAGCTCGACATCAAATACCAGGGTCTCGTTGGGGGGGCCAATAGCCTGGTTGCCGCCCGGGCCGTAGGCCAGGTCAGACGGGATATAAAGCTTGTAACGAGCACCTTCGCTCATCAGCTGCAGGCCTTCTGTCCAGCCAGGAATCACCTGGTTCAGGCCAAAGGTCACGGTTTGCCCGCGCTCACGGGAGCTGTCGAATACCTCACCGTTGATCAGTTCGCCGGTGTAGTGGACTTCCACCTGATCTTCGGCGGTTGGGCGCTCACCGTTACCTTCTTCAATCACTTCGTACTGGAGACCGGATTCTGTGGTCTCAACGCCTTCACGTTCGGCGTTTTCTGCCAGGAAAGCCTCGCCGGCATCCTTGTTCTTCTGCGCGAGTTCTTCCAGTTGCTGCTCCTGCTTTTGCTGGAGCTCCTGCTGGTAGGCCATCAGCGCTTCCTGGATCTGCTCGCGGGTCAGTCGCTTGCTGTCTTCGTCACCGGCATGGCCATGCTGGATGCCCTGAAGGAACTGGTCCATCTGGAGATCCGGCAAGTCATTGCTCATGCGCTCACCCAGCACCAATCCCATGCCATAGCTGACTTTCTCAGGGGGGGTGGTTTCAAGGGCCGGGTCGTTTGCCGGCTCCTGGGCTGTTGAGCAACCGGCAATCAGGCCGGTAACGGCGATAGCAAAAGCGTTTTCTTCATCATTTCATCCTTTTCACGTGTTTCTGGGCTCTCTGGCCCTGGATTCTGAAAGTCAACAAGGTAACGGGTTCAGCAGCAGGATGCCACTGAACATGTGTTAATCAGAGACTCATTTCGCGGCAATGCCCAGCCCGTGTCAGGAACCGCTGGCGGGTGAGCCATTGAGCGAATAGGGGGGGGCCTGGTAGGGGGGGGACTGCCAGTCATCTTCCGGGCTGATGGTCTGCGGCTTCCGGGGGGGCACCGGGTCTGGGCGCTCAATGGCCAGGGCATTCCAGGGGGGGCCCTGGGCCGGCGGCTGATCGGCATAGTGCCAGTTGCCATCGGTGTCCTGCCACTTGAAAACGATATCCGGGCCTTCGGTGGGAATCGGCGATGGCAGCAATCCCTCAAAGGAGGGAATCGTCGTCGCCTGCTCGGTTTTCACCGGTTCAGAGACCTGGTCGGGATCGCCGAGGCCGAAGAAAATCAGCAGCAGCAGAAGGCCGAGCGCCGGAAACGAAAGCCGGATCAGCCATTTCATGAACATGATGGGCCGCCTCTGGTGGTCTGGCCTGCAAGCCGGCTGGCCAGAAGTTCAAGATGAGGTTTTACCCGCGTGGGTATGTTGTCGGACGGCGCGGCAGCGACAAGATTCTGCCGATGATGGTGCCTGATTCCTGCATGATTCCGCGCTCCGCTTCGGATTCTTTCAACGTTTGCCAGATCAGAGCCAGCTCCAGCTGTTCGGCCAGCAGCTCTGCCTTGGCCAGAGTGTCCCGCAGCTCCACGCCATGATCATTGGCTCGGGGGGGAACAGACTTGCGGGCGGAGCGAAGGCAACCGGTTACACGGCTTCGCCACTCTGTTACCTTAGCGTCCTCAACGCCAGAGAACGACTGACCCTGCGTGGCGAGCCAGCCGGCACAGAGGATGCGACTTACGCTCCATCCTCGGATTGCAGCTCAAGACAGGCCTCAGCCACCTGCGGATCCTGCCATTGGGCTAGGGCATAACGCCATAACGGATTGTCTGGTTCCATGTGTTCTGGAAGTTCCAGCGGCTCCGCTTGTTGAACGGTCATGTTGGCGCTTCCCTGGCAGTAATCCATGGATAGATTAAATCTATGTTAACGATAACCGATCTCAGTTTACAACGGGGGGGCGGCGTCTGGTTGCTAGAAAACGTGAACCTGACCGTGCAACCGGGGGGGCAGCGCGTTGCCATTGTTGGTGCCAATGGTGCCGGCAAATCCAGTCTTTTCCAGCTCTTGCTGGGGGGGCAGCTTGCACCCGAGCAAGGCAGCGTGGCGTTGCCCGGTGGCTGCCGGATTGCCCATATGGCTCAGGAAGTCGCGGCTTCGTCCAGATCCGCCCGGGATTTTGTGCTGGATGGCGACACCGAGTTGCGGCGAATGGAGCGGGCGCTGGCCGAGGCGGAAGCGGGTGGTGATGACCATGCCATTGCCCGTCTGCACGGGGGGGAGCTGGATATTCACGAAGCCTGGTCCGCACCGCGCCGGGCAGAGACACTGCTCAGGGGGGGCCTGGCTTCGCCGACAGCGATGCCGGGCGCCCGGTTTCCGCATTTTCCGGTGGCTGGCGTATTCGACTGAACCTGGCCCAGGCACTGATGCGTCCATCCGATCTGCTGTTGCTGGATGAGCCCACCAACCACCTGGACCTGGATGCTTGTCTGTGGCTGGAGAACTGGCTCAGAAAGTATCCGGGTACCTTGCTGTTTATTTCTCACGACCGGGACTTCATGGACCGGGTGGCTACTCATCTGGTGCATTTCGATCAGAAGCAATTGGTGCTGTATACGGGAAATTACTCAGCCTTCGAGCGTCAGCGCGCCGAGCGACTGGCCCAGCAGCAGGCCAGTTTCGAACGCCAGCAAGCCAGAATTGCCGAAATCCAGCGCTTTATTGATCGCTTCAAGCCAAAGCCACCAAAGCCCGGCAGGCCCAGAGCCGCGTCAAGGCACTGGAACGGATGGAAAAGATTGCGCCGGCGCACGTGGACTCACCTTTCAGTTTCGAGTTCCCGGTCGCGGACAAGGTCTCCAATCCATTGCTGTCCATTCGCCACGGGGGGGTCGCGGGCCATGGGGGGGATGTGCCCATTCTGAAGAACATCAATGTCACCCTGTTGCCCGGCACCCGGGTTGGTTTGCTGGGGGGGCCGAACGGGGGGGCCGGTAAGTCCACCTTTATGGATGCCCTTCGCGGCACCGGAACCCTGCTCAGTGGTGAGCGCACCTGTGGCGAACATCTGGCCATCGGCTATTTCGCCCAGCATCAGCTGGAGTCCCTGGATCTCGACGCCAGCCCGTTCCTGCATCTGCAGCGTCTGGCGCCAACCGCATCGGAGCAGAAAGTCCGGGACTTCCTGGGCGGCTTCGATTTTCACGGCGACGAAGCACTTGCGCCCATTCGCTCGTTTTCGGGCGGTGAGAAGGCCCGGGTTGCGCTTGCCGTTATCGCCTGGCAGAAACCCAATCTGCTGCTGCTGGATGAGCCCACGAACCATCTGGACCTGGAAATGCGACAGGCCCTGACCATGGCGCTCCAGAACTTTGATGGCGCCATCGTGGTGGTATCCCACGACCGCCACTTGCTGCGCAACACGGTGGATGAATTCTGGTTGGTATGCGACGGCGCTGTTGGCGAGTACGAGGGCGACCTGGAGGATTACGAACGCTGGCTGGCGGAACGTCGGAAAGATGAGGAATCGCCACCCCCCCGGCGTGAAGTGGTCGGGGGGGGCAGGAAAAGTCGGTTAATACCGCCGGACCCGCGACCCTGACGGCGGACGAACGCAAGGCCCGCAAGCGCCAGGAAGCTGAACTGCGACAGAAACTCAGCCCGTGGCGAAAAAAACAGGGAACGCTTGAGATCCGTATGGAGCAGTTGCAGCAAAAGCTCGCCACGGTGGAGCAAAACCTGGCCGCCCCCCCAGGGCTTTACGATGACCAGCAAAAGGTTCGACTCAAGGAACTGCTGGCGGAGCAGACCGAACTGAAGCGAGAGCTGGAAGACGTTGAAGCTGAGTGGCTGGAGGTGAGCGAAACGGTGGAGAGCCTGGAGGCGGAACTGGCTGGCTGAGGCCAGCCAGTGTTACCGGCCCGAGATCTCCAGGGTAAAGTCCTGGCGTGCCAGGTAGTCCCGTTCGTTCTCCAGGTCTGCGAGGGTCAGCGGGCGGTTGTCCAGCCAGCCTCGGGGGGGAACTCGATTACCAGGCGGTTATCGTGGCCGTGAAGGGTGAAGGCGGGGGGGGTTCTTCCAGGTTGCGTGGGTGTTGGATCAGCACCGCCAGCCGCACCAGCACGCAAAGGTAGGTCAGGCGGGGGGGTTTGTCCTCGGGCTCGATACCCTCGAAAACTGCCGCCGAGAACTTCCGGCGATGGCCCCCCCGAACCAGAGTGGCCAGATCCTTCTGGAACGGTTGACTGAAGCCGGGTAAATCGGAATAGCGCAACAGGTAGGCGCCGTGCTTGTGGTACTGGCTGTGGGAAATAGTCAGGCCGATCTCGTGCAGCCGGCAGGCCCAGCGCAGCACGTCTTCATCGGCGGCGGTGCGCAGGCCCCCCCATTGCCCTGCCACCTGTTCCCAAGCGGCAATCGCGGTTTTCTCGACCGCTGCGCCGTGAGCCTGGTCTACGTGGTAACGCTCCTGCAGCGCCGCAATCGTACGTTCACGAACGTCCTCGTGCTGGATGCGTCCGACAATGTCGTACAGCAGACCTTCACGCAGGGCGCCGTCGGCAAAAGTCATGGTCTGGATGTCGAGTGAACGGAACGCCGCCATCAGAATGGCAAAGCCGGCGGGGGGGAAAATGCTCTGGCGATCTTCCCTTACCCCCCCCAGTTCGGCCAGTTTCTCCACCTTGCCCATGCTCACCAGGCGCTTGCGCAGCTCTTCCATGCCGTCGCGGTTAATGGAGCCGTCGGTAATCTTAAGGGTTGCCAGCACGTTGGCAATCGCCTTGATCGAGCCGGAAGAGCCCACCGCGCTCTGCCAGCCCACCGAGCGATAGTGCTGCCGGATATTCAACAGTTCCTGCTCGGCATGGGTAATGGCCTTGTCCATCTGGCGCCGGGTAATCTTGCCATCGGGAAAGTAGCGGTTGCGGAACGACACGCACCCCCCATGTGCAGGCTTTCCAGCTCCTGGGGGGGTTCGAAACGCTGCCCGATGATGAATTCCGTGCTGCCGCCGCCAATATCAATCACCAGCCGCCGACCGGAATCGTCCGACAGGGTATGGGAGACACCGAGATAGATTAACCGCGCTTCCTCACGCCCGGCGATGATTTCTACCGGATAGCCCAGCACTTCCTCGGCACGGGCAATGAAATCGTGAGCATTGCGGGCGACCCGGAGGGCATTGGTGCCGACGATCTGGACTGCTTCCCGGGGGGGCATGCCCTGAAGGCGCTGGGCAAACCGGCTCAGACATTCGAGGGCCCGCTGCTGGGTTTCTTCGGTCAGCCGATTATACTGATCCAGCCCCCCCGCGCCAAGCTGGACTTTCTCGCCCATCTTCTCAACTGTGCGGATTTCGCCATGCACCAGACGGGCGACGACCATATGAAAACTGTTGGAGCCCATATCGATGGCTGCCAGCATGTCCGGGGGGGAGGTTTCAGGCTTCTCGGCAGGGGGGGATGCGGCCGTCACGTTGATAGGCGTCCTGTGTGATATGAACTTGGCCGTACTATAAGTGAAACTTCCCGGCCGTGTCAGTAATTGGCTGCGGACATTACTGACACGGATCAACCCGGGGGGGGTGGATACAACCGGCTTCACATCAGGGCGGGCAATCGCGTAAAGTAATAGTCTGTCTTAATCCGGGTGGGCGGCCGGTCCGTAAAGAGAACACCGTCCACTACAGTCAACAGCGACTCCCGAAGGGCCGGAATCCAAGCCCCCCCGGAGCGCCTGAATCAGGAAAAGGTAATGAGCGGAAATATCGTTAATGTCACCGACGCTTCCTTCGAGCAGGATGTACTGAAGTCCGACGTTCCGGTACTGGTAGACTACTGGGCCGAGTGGTGTGGCCCGTGCAAAATGATTGCTCCGGTTCTGGAAGAAATCGCTGACGAATACGAAGGCAAGCTTAAGGTCTGCAAACTCAACATCGACGAAAACGAACAGACCCCCCCGCCCAAGTTCAACATCCGTGGTATCCCGACCCTGATGCTGTTCAAGAACGGCAACGTGGATGCCACCAAAGTAGGCGCGCTGTCCAAATCGCAGCTGGCTGCCTTCCTCGACAGCAACCTCTGATCCGCTGTTGAAGGAAACCGCCCCCCCTGAACAACGCTTCACGGGCGGTTTTTTTATGCCATGACCCGACCCGACAGAATCATCGGCCTGCTCCTGGCAGGCGGCAAAGGCACCCGCATGGGCGGCCAGGACAAAGGCCTCGTACCCTGCAAGGCAAAGCCATGGCCGAATGGGTGCTGCAGGCCCTTAGGACCATCACCCCCCCGGCCGTCTTCGTCAGCGCCAACCGCTCGCTGCCGGACTACGAAAGCCTGGCTCCCGGCCGTATCCTTGAGGATCCTCCTGAACTACGCGACCAGGGCCCTCTGGCGGGCCTGCTCACGGGCCTGAAAGCCGCGGAAACTCAGGGTGCCGAAGCTGTGCTGGTCTGCCCCCCCTGTGATACCCCCCCGGGAATCACCCCCCCGGGAACCCTCAGCGCCCTGGTCACCGCCTGGCAAACCCAACCCGACCGCCCGGCTATTGCCGAACATAACGGCCGCCTGCACCCGTTGCACGGTGTGTATCCGGTAAATGTAATGGTGGAGCTGGACCGCTGGCTGGCGTTGGACAACCGCCGGGTGATGGGATTTGCCGAATCGGTGGGGGGGGCGGTTGCGGTTAATTGTCCTGAAACCGACGAAGTATTCGAAAACCGGAATAGTTTGAAGGATCTGGAGCATTAACGGATTATGTAGGGCGTTGGGCTGGTGAGCTTCCGAAAATGTTCGTAGCATGGATGGCGGAGACAAGC